>ENA-UPTF01000031-UPTF01000031.1-marine-metagenome-genome-assembly--contig:-NODE-31-length-94355-cov-4.083339_pt1 | contig 94355 bp, 85 predicted proteins | sample MGYA00238166_ERZ767019 | MGnify/ENA primary metagenome ERZ767019 (study PRJEB28930, sample SAMN06266391) | marine metagenome | isolation source: Sea water from 250 m depth | place: Atlantic Ocean | study... | reverse complement strand
TTCTGCGACGTTATTTGGAATACCAGGGCTATAAAGTAAAACACGTTCAAAATTTCACTGATATCGAAGATAGAATAATCGAGGTAGCTCTCCAAGAAGGACGGACAATCGGTGATCTTTCGGAGCAATATATCGAGCGATTCTTAAATGAAATGGACCAACTAGGTGTTCAGCGAGCTCATGATTACCCAAGAGCTACAGCGTATATTCCTAAAATGGTCGATATCATTCAAGGCTTGATTAAGAAAGGTTACGCCTATGTTGCCGGGGATGATGTGTACTACCGTGTACGGAATTTCAAAAATTATGGCAATCTCTCTCGTCGATCCCTAGATGAAATGCAAGCTGGGGTACGCATCGAAGTGAATCTAAATAAAGAAGACCCTATGGATTTTATTCTATGGAAAGCAGCTAAAGATAATGAGCCTGCTTGGGAGAGTCCCTGGGGGCAAGGTCGTCCAGGTTGGCACATTGAGTGTAGTGCGATGTCTCTGGACCTTCTAGGGGATCAGGTCGATATCCATGGTGGTGGCCAGGATGTTGTCTTTCCACACCACGAGAATGAGATTGCTCAATCTGAGTCGTTTACCGATGTTGTTCCATTTGCCAGATTTTGGATGCACAACGGGACCCTGCAATATGGTCAGGATAAGATGAGCAAGTCAATTGGCAACGTATTCACAATATCCTCTGCGCTGGAGCGTTATTCCTCAGACGTTCTCAGGATGTTTTTTCTAGGGTCTCATTATAGGAGTCCATTGACTTTCAATGAAGAAAATGTGAAGAGCCAAGAAAGAGCGCTTGAGAGATTAAAGACTGCTTTAAATACTCAGTCTTTTGAAGGTACCGAAATGAAATATGAGCTCTACACCAGTAGATTTATGGAAGCGATGGATGATGACCTTAATACCCCTCGAGCCTTGGCGGTGTTGTTTGATCTTGCCCGCGATATAAACCGGGAGGCAGGTAACGGTCTTAACGTTAGAGAATCACAAAAGATACTTGAATCGTTGGCGGGAGTTTTAGGGTTGACCTTCAAAGAAGAGGTATTGGAATCATCTACTGAAGCGGCACCTTTTATAAATTTACTTGTTGATCTGAGATCGAGACTTAGAAACGAGAAGCAATTTGAAATTGCTGATCAAGTGAGGAATCAACTCAGTGAATTGGGTGTTGCAATAGAGGATTCTGCTGAGGGGACCAGTTGGAAAATAGTTTGAATTTAGAGTTGGTTTAAAAATTAAGATAAGGTTGTGGCTATTGGAGTTGCCAGGCACTTATGATTGCCACACCTATGAATACAGCTACCAGGGCAATAGTGAATCTAAAGAGAGCTAGTTCCATTCCCCTTCTGGTTCTAAAGGACGACTCTGCTGATCCAAACAAGGTAGTACCCTGACCCTTAACTTGTACCAATATTACAGTGATGAGTAAAATCGATATTACTAGCATTATGATGTTTACTGTAGTGGCCATGATAATCTAATTATAACCCAACTGTATTAGTTGATTTACTAAAGAACCCAATTGAGAAATATTAGTCTCATCTATTACTAATTTTTAATATAAATTTTGCTAACTTATTTGAGTCATGTCGTACGGGGTGGTCTACGTCGAGAAGGTCGGCGTAGACTACCTGAACATCGCGAATGATTTGATTGCTGATCGGGACTGCATTTCCCTTAAATCGGTCTCCTATGTCCATTATGTGATTGTTCGCGATCACATAGTCAAGCATGTTCTCATCTGTATGTTTTATTAGAGCTTCCACGTGGTCTTCAATAGAGAAATTCCGAGTCTCCCCTATTTCAGTAGCAACGTTACAAACATAGATTCGGAGAGCGGACGTATTGAGTAATGCATCTCTGATCCCTGGCACCATTAGGTTCGGAAGTATGCTCGTATAAAGACTACCGGGTCCAATTATGACCACATCGGCTTTAAGTATTGATTCTTCCGAAGGTCCATATGCTTTTGCAAATGGGGGATTGATGAACAGCCTCTCAACAGTTCCTTTTTCCGCTGTGATATTCGATTCCCCTTTTATTAATTCTCCGTCTTCCATTCGAGCCGATAAGTTGAGGTTAGCTGTTGTAGCAGGAGTTATTTTTCCACGTACTGCGAGTACCCGACTGGATTCTGATAGAGCGTTTTCGAAACTATCTGCTACGTGAGACATTGCAACTATAAATAAGTTTCCAAAGCTATGACCTTTTAGACCCTCACCCTCTGAGAATCTATATTGGAATAACTCAGGGAGTAAAGATTCCTCATCTGACATCGCAACGATGCAATTTCTAAAATCACCTGGAGGGATTACCCCGAGTTCACGCCTCAAACGTCCAGAGCTTCCACCGTCATCTGCAACACCTATGATGGCGGTTAAGTTGTCGGTATATTGTTTCAGTCCTCTCAGTAACACTGACATTCCTGTGCCGCCACCTATTACTACTAGATTCGGCCCTTTTTCTCTCGACAAATTTGAGTACAGTGTGTCTCCGATATCCCCTAGAGTGGGATTTCCCACTATGAGCTGTGAAATCGTTCTATAAAGACCCAGAAATGATCCAGCTATGAATGCACAGCCCACAATTAAAAGGATCGCCCCTTCTGTGTGCCAGGGCAGGAAGTTGAAAGAATTAGATATATCAATTTTGTTGGTGATATAGCCTATTCCCGTAGAAAATAACGAGATTCCTATGATCCACAATATGACCCAACGTTTGATTCTTATTCCAGGTTTAAACAAACGTAGAGCTGAAAGAAAATTGGAAGAGCTTTCTTCTTTTATAGAATTTTTGTATTGCAACCGCTACCTCAGGTCGTTAAGAGCAGCTTCTAACACTTCAGTAGCCATCTTAGGATTTGCTTTACCCTGAGTTTTCTTCATGATTTGGCCTACCATGAATCGTACAACCGATGTTTTGCCTTCAAGATAGTCAGATACTGCTTCTGGATTTTCCAGTATAACGGTCGCCACAGTTTTCTCGATTAGACTTGAATCACTTATTTGTGACATTCCTAATGCATCCGAAATATCCTTAGGAGTGCCACCTTCTATAGCTGCCTTGTCAAACACAGTTTTGGCCATACTGTTACTTAGTCTCCCTGACTCCACCATGAGTACAAGTTCCGCTAGAGAGTTAGGTGTCAGATTTGCAGGTTGTTCATTGTTTTCATTTATAAGTCTTGCAAGCTCTACAGTTATCCAGTTGCAGACACTCTTTGACCGTGCGGAAAGTTGCTCCCGATCATTATTTGGGAATTGCGTAATCGTCTTGTCAAATAAGATGGAAAACTCCAGGTTAGTGGAAAGGATATCAGCGTCATACTCTGACAATTGGAGGTCCTTTAAATATCTTTCCTTCCTTGCGGCAGGAAGTTCAGGAAGCTGACTTTTAACTTCGTGAACCCAGTCCCTAGAAATCTTTATAGGTGGTAGATCCGGTTCAGGGAAATATCTGTAATCTGAGGCATATTCTTTTGTTCGCTGACTGATCGTAGTACCCCTTTCATCAGACCATCCCCTGGTTTCTTGAATTATGGGTTCTCCATTTTCGATTGCTTCCCTTTGTCTTTCTTCTTCATACTTAAGAGCACGGAACACTGATCGGAAACTATTTACATTTTTTATTTCCACTTTTTCCCCTAAGGTAGAAGTTCCGAAAGGGCGAATGCTTATATTCGCATCACAGCGAAAACTACCAGCTTCCATGTTGGCGGTGCTAGCTCCGATCTGTCGAACTATAGAATGTAAGGATGTTAGATAATTGTGAGCTTCCTCTGGACTCCTCATATCTGGTTCACTTACGATTTCCATCAAGGGTACTCCGGCACGATTAATGTCCAGTAGAGTGTATCCTTCTCCATGAGATTCTTGTCTATGAAGTAATTTTGCTACATCTTCTTCCAGATATACTCTTGTTACACCTATATCCTTTGATTTTCCTTCTGCATCTTGAACAGATAACACCCCTTTTCCTGCGATAGGTTGGTCAAACTGGGAAATCTGGTATCCCTTCATCAGATCGGGATAGGGATAGTTTTTCCTATCGAACTTCGTCGTTTCTGATATGCCACAGCCGAGTGCAAGCCCTGTGAGTATTACCAGTTCTACGGCTTTTTTGTTTACTACTGGCAAGACTCCTGGCATACCCATACATATAGGACAAACCCTAGTGTTTGGTTGGGCGTTCTGATAGTCCGAACCGCACGAACAAAACATCTTACTATTTGTTAATAATTGGGAATGAACTTCTAAACCTATTACTGTTTCGTATTGTGTCGTCATGTAACTAACCTAAGTTTCGATCGGTTTGTTTATATCTTTACGAAACAATTAGCATATTTATGTTTCGTGTAATTAATTTATGCAGGGTAGGTAGGATTATAAGCGATGGAAGTTTAATCTTCGAAACCAATTTCATCCATTGCCCAGCCATACCTACCGATTAATGGGACGAAGCGACAGCCTTCAAGGCTGTCTACAGATTCCCCTTTTTCGTGTTTCGTTACTTTTATTAATGTTTGTTCACGAAGGTCACCAACTGGGCATATAAGTCTTCCCCCACGTCTCAGCCTGTTGATCAATGGTACCGGTACCTTCCTAGCAGCTGCAGAGACAATAATCACATCAAATTTCTCATCATGAGGTAAACAATCCTTAGGCGAATGGATTATTTGAACATTTGTTATCTCTAGTTCATCTAAAACTTTTTTGGAGCGTATTGCTAATTCCAAGATTCTCTCGAATCCAATGACTTCTTTGGAGAGCTTCGATAATAAGGCGCAGACGTACCCACTACCTGAACCTATTTCCATAACACTGTCTCTACTTCTTATCGACGCCTCTTCCAGCATTCTACCCACTAGAGTCGGCTGTGAGATTGTTTGGTTGTATCCGATTGGAATAGCCTTGTCTTCCTCTGCCATGTGGACATGGTTTTCTGGAATGAATTGGGCTCTGGGGATTGATTCCATCGCAGCTACCACGCGGTTGTCTGTGACAATTCCCTTTAACTTGTCTAACCATGATGTGTCGGCTAGTAAGTTTTTTGATTTGTTATTGCCAAATTTCACATGGTTACTCCGTGATAGTGAAGCCCTCAGGATGGTTATAAGAGAAGCTCACAAAGTATTGCCATTCTGACATAGAGGGCGTTTTCAGATTGCCGATAAAAAGCCAGTCGAGAGTCTTCAGCTTCTATCGAGAAATCCCCACTCCTTTGCATTGGATCTAAAACGATTGAGTCTTTGTGTAATTTTGACATAAAAGTAGAGTCTATTTTTGTAAGCAGTGGAGCTCTTGCCTGAAGCATTTCATAATGAGCTACAGTTCGGGGTCCGTTCAAATAAACCACGTTAGACCCTCTAATTTCATCTAGTTCTGAGATTAGGGTTAATTCGAGGCTTCTGTCTCTGCAAATTTGATCTACGTCTGGAGAAACCTGTCCACTTATTGGCAAAAGTCTTACGTGAATATCTTTGAACAATGATAGAGCTAGCAGTAAAGCACTAACATTGCGATGTTCAAGGCGACCAATGATGGTTATGGTAATTCCATCGACTGCTCCTAGCTCACGATTTATTGTGTATAAGTCAGCTATTGCTTGTGTGGGATGGTCGTTGGCACTTCCTCCATTTATAACGGGGATACTAGAGGCCTCACAGGCCCTATCAATTATGTTAGGTTCACTTGTTCGTAGAACAACAGAGTCTATATGTAAGCTTTTTAGAATTGACGCTGTGTCTTCAATGTAATTGGTGGTTGTTACGGGGAAAAACTGTGACGCATCTTCAGTATGTAGCGGATGACCACCAAGTAATGTAATCGCTCTTTCAAAAGAAATTCTTGTAAGAAAACTTGGTTCGTAAAATAATGAGAACAGTGATCTTCCCTCTAGTTGATTCTCATTCGAGGTCTTTTTTCGAAGCACATCACATGATGAAAAAAGATTATTCTCAAAGTAGTCTCTTGACAGTGAAATTGTATCTCTTAGGTGTTTCATTTTTGTGATCCTATTTAGGGAATACGTTGAATTTAACAAATTGCTCTGGAGAAAGGTCTACTCTAAGCCCTGCAAATAAGGTGGTATGTATCTTATGCTTACAGCAGATAATTTCACCTGAAGGACTTTCAACCCAAAATAATGTGTCATCGCCCCTGAATTCTTTTCTAATAACCCTGCTAGTCCCGCTGGGATTAGGGGTCATTGCCAGATCGTTGGGTCTGATTGCAATCTCCACTTCTGTTCCATCTGCGAATTCCCCTATAACTCTTAAAGGGATTCTCCCTATAGAGGTTAAAGCAAACTCATTCTCTATTTTCCCTTTTATGAAATCGCAACCACCACTTAGTATGGCTACGTCTTTGGTGTTTGGCCAAAAATATATCTTGTCTGGCGGGTCTATTTGATGAATTGCCCCTTCTAACATTATTGCAACTTTGTCAGATATTGAGAAAGCCTCTTCACGATCGTGTGTAACAAAGATAGTTGCTGTGTCACTGTTTCTTAAAATGGTTCTAACTTCTTCACGCACTAGGACTCTTAAGCTTGCATCAAGATTAGAAAAAGGTTCATCCATCAATAACAAGTCTGGTTGCGTTGCTAGCGTTCGAGCCAAAGCTACTCTCTGTTGTTGTCCACCTGATAGCTCATTAGGAAACCTTTGTTTTAAATCATTGATTCGTGTTAGATCTAGAAAGGATTTGACACGGGACGCCCTGTCCTCCGGATTTAGGGCTGAGAGTCCAAACTCTATATTTTCCTGGACCGTTTTGTGAGGAAATAGAGCAAATTCCTGGAAGACCATTCCGATTCCTCGCCGGTGGGGAGGAACCCAGTTTTGTTGGTCAACAAGTATGCGATTATTAAGTGTTATGTCACCTTCGTCCGGAGAGTCTAGTCCAGCGATGAGTCTCAATAGGGTGGTCTTACCACATCCGCTAGGACCGAGTATAGAAAGAATTTCACCACTGTTGATACTTAAATTCAGTCCAGATATTGCTGCAACCGAGCCATATTTTTTTGAAATATTTCTGCAATTAAGCAGTCTTTTTTTCATGGTGTACGTGATTAACCCCTAAGCCCGCTTTTTAACATAACTAAAGTTAAAGGAATAGAAGAAACTAAAAGTAAAGTGAGTGATGGAACAGCTGCTTTGGCGAAAAAAGCTTCCGATGAGTATGTCCATATGTCGGTAGTGAGTGTATGAAAATCGAGTGGAGAGAGCATGAGCACCGCTGGTAATTCCTTCATGGTTACCAAAAAAACTATTGCTACACCCATTAAGATACTAGGTTTCAATAGAGGCAAGGTTACTTTTATATATGTACGAAGGGATGCATTACCCAAAGTTTTAGACGATTCCTCTAACCTGGGACTTATGTGAAGTAATGATGATTTTACTGACCCAAGACCGGTTGGAAGATAAAGTAATACACAAGCGAAGATCAGCAATCCCATAGATTGGTAAATTGGATGACCTATTCGTGACCCTAAGAAAACCAGTGAAAGTGATACTGCTATGCTAGGAAGTGCAAATCCCACGAAACATGACTTTTCCACTATAGTTGCAAATATACCTCCGTATCTTACGACAAGATATGAAACAGGTAGTACAACCACAATTACACAAACCGACGTTGCCGATGCCAGAATTAGGGAGTTTCCTGTGGATTCTAATACGTTAATAATAGATTCCCCGGAAGAGATTCCTCTGAAAAGCCAATAGCATAATATCGAGGTTGGCACTCCAAGTGAAAAAACTGTTATCAGAAAGCAGAATATTTGTGAGGGAACTTGCCATACCCCAAGTTTCATCACTCTTGGTGACCTAGGTGCCCCAGTAGATGTGTTGAAATATTTTTTGTTTCCCCTGATGAATGATTCAACATAGACAATTAGAGTCGCCAGTGCACATAACGATATGGAGAGTAATGCTGCTGCGTTCATATCAAAGGAAGCCCCATATTGGTTGTAAATCGACCATGTAAAGGTCTTGTATCTCATTAGTGATACCGCTCCGAAATCACTGAGAGTGTAAAGTGAAACCAATAGTCCTCCAGAGATGATAGCCGGCCTTAGTTGCGGAAGCGTTACCTTCATTAGGGTTTGTAGGCGATTTAAGCCTAGAAGCCTCGAAGATTCTTCCTGGGCTGGATCAAGCTGGTTTATTGTTCCCCTGATTGTCAGCAGAACGTAAGGAAAGTTGAGTAAAGACAACGTTATTAGTGCCCCAACAAATCCATAGATACTTGGCATCCTCTCTATACCAAAGAATGGATGTAGTGTTTGCTGTACTAAGCCTTTTGGTCCCATTGATGACATCAAAAGATAGGCTCCAACATAGCTAGGTATCACCAATGGCAAAAGAGTAACCACTTCCCAAATTCGCTTACCTCTCAAGTCAAACTTCGTTATCAGTAAAGCTATCGGGACAGCTATTAAAATACAGGTTGTTGTGACGGAGAATGCAAGAATTATAGATCTCCAGAAAATCATTAAAGTGTTTATTCTAAAAAGCCATGCCCAGGAATCAGATCCTGCACCAAGGGATTTCAAAATTAGATATGCGAGAGGTATTATGCAGGCAATGGTTATCAGCAGACAGGGGATTACCAACCCTATCGGAATTCTGAAAATTCCCCGATATATTTGACTAGGGCCTGTTGCCACTATTTTGCTCAATAAAATGGTCCGTAGAATAAGCGATGATACTCTTAACTGCAGTTCGTCTTGTTGAAGCTCTTAAAGTAATCAGACAACCGAATAGAATATGGTTGGTAAGTATACCCTAACTTAATAACTTAGTTAATGCTTAGTTTCTTTCCGAAACATATTCAGTAAGTTGCGAGATTTTGGAGTAAAATCTCCAAACTATGGAGCTACTCGAATAATTGAAATATTTAGACTAGGGAGGTCTCAATTGCTTGAACAATTTAAAGTAAAAATTGAAGATGAAGTAAGGGTAAAAGAAGATAATCTTCGTGAAGTGGTTGAGGCGGTATTTAACAAGATGGGCCTAGAACCTGAAGATTGTTCGCTAGGCGCGGATGTCTTAGTGAAAGCAGATATGAGAGGTGTTGATACCCACGGAGTGTCTAATATGCTTCGTAGCTATGTGACCGGATATGGGAATGGCGAAATAAATCCGCATCCTAACTGGACTATAACGAGGGAAACTCCATCTACTGCTAATATCGATGGAGACAGGGGACTAGGAATAATAGTTACGCCCAAAGCCATGGATATCGCAATTGAGAAGGCAAAGAATGTGGGCATGGGTGTTGTTACAATTCACAATTCTCGTCACTTGGGTATGGCTTCCTATCATGCTTTAAAGGCTGTTGAACATGACATGATAGGTATGTGCATGACATCCTGTCCCCCTAGTGTTTTACCCACATTCGGGGCGGAACCTGTATTGGGGACCAATCCAATTGCAATGGCGGCTCCAGCTAACAAGGAGGCTCCATTTGTATTTGATGCGGCGATGAGTGCGGTCGCAGGCAATAAGTTGGGTTTGGCAAGAAGAAATGAGACGAAATTGCTCGGTGGATGGGTCGCTGACAATGAAGGCTCGCCGATCATGGAGGAGGTAGATCCTCCAGTTCCTGGCTATGAGGGCTCCGCTTCTTCATATTTATTGCCAGTGGGTGGTACCAGAGAGTTAGGCTCTCACAAAGGCTATGGAATGATGTGTATTGTCGATATTCTCGGAGGTATTATGTCAGGAGGTGGCTATGGGATTAATCCCGGTAGACCAAATTTCGGACATTATGTGGCTGCCTACAGTATTGAAGCATTTATGGATACCGTGGAATTTAAAGAAACGATGGATGAATGGATTGGGATGCTTATGTCTTCGAAACCAGCCCCTGGGCATGACAGAGTTATGTATCCTGGTCTGCCGGAAAAAGAGTCGCACATGGACAGGTCGGAAAACGGAATACCACTTCATCAAGAGGTTATCGACTGGTTCAAAGATATTTGTGGGGAGCTTTCGATTCCATTTACACTTCTGGATTAAAAACAAGTCACCCCTCTAGAATAACCTAGAGGGGTGACTTGTTACTTTACTATTTCTTTAGTAGTCCCTAAATGGGTTTGGCATTTCTCCAACGGGTACTTCTATAAGGGTTGGAGCTTCTATATTTATTGAGTTGGATAGTTCCTTCTCAAGTGTTTCAGGGTCTCCATCCTCGATTCTGATTCCTCTTGCTCCGAAGGCATCGGCCAGCTTCATGAAATCGGGGTTGTGGACAATAGCTCCGTATTCCCGTCCGTCAAACATGTTTACTTGGTCTCTCATGACGTTCCCGAAGGCATTGTCATTGAACACGACAACTATAGCGTTTATGTTGTGGTGAACAGCTGTTGAGAGCTCCTGCACGTTGAACATAAATCCACCATCTCCCGAGACAGCTATCACTGGCTTATCGGGTCTTGCCACTTTTGCACCTAGCGCGGTTGGGTAAGCGAAGCCCAAATTTCCGTAATATGATGACGTTAGATAAGTGCGAGGCTCGTAAACCTCGTATTTGTTCCTACTGTAATAACCGATTTGTGTCATGCCCGAGATTAGGATTCCGTCATCAGGGATTGCCCGTCTGATCGCATTCACATAAGAATTTTGGGGTTCTATGACCGTGGCAGGATTAAATCTTTCTTCTTTGATTTTTGAGAGTTCTTCTACTCTACTTTCCTTTGCTCCCATACGGGCCTTTAGAGCCTCAAGAAGTGAGTCCAAACTTTTTTTGGCGTCTCCCAGTATTCCTTCCGTGTTGTCGTAATTCCTTCCAATTTCCTCTTCGTCTATATCTATCTGTAAGACTTTTTGCCCTTTAAGGAATTCGGGATAAGCTAGTCTGGTTCCGACTGCGATAACTAGATCGTGATCGTCTATGTGGTTTTCAAAGAAAGTGTCATTCTTAAATCTGAAGCTACCTATTGATAGATGACTCCTGTCTGAAATCGCTCCTCTTCCCTCACCAGTAGTAATTACAGGTGCCTGCAAAAACTCGGCTATAGCTGTCAATTCACTCGAAGCCTCTGCGGATATAACGCCTCCGCCTGCCCAAAGTAGTGGGTTTTTCGCTGCTGCAATTAGTTCGGCACCTTTTTTGATGCTCTCCACACTTCCGCCAGGGCGTTCATATTTACCTTCTTCAAGTAATTCAACATCTGCAACGTCATAAAGTGTCTCAGGAGGAACTTCTATTTCTACAGGTCTTGGTCTTCCTGTTTTCAATTGTTCCATTGCTTCATGAACGGCTTCAGGTATGTCTTTTGCGTCTAACACTAATCGTTGATGCTTGGTCACTGGCTTTATGGTGTCCATTTGACCTTTTATCTCGTGGAGCATTCCACGCTCAACCCCAATGAGGTCTCTCTCCACTTGCCCAGCTAATACTAAAACTGGTGAGGAGGCAGAATATGCAGTGCCTATTCCTGCGCTAGCGTTTTGTAGCCCTGGGCCAGGAACCACTAAAGCCGTTCCTATGTCGCCTCCAGCTCTAGCATACCCGTCCGCCATGTAAGTTGTTGCTTGTTCATGTCGTGTATTGATAAACCTTATACCTGGCTCTTTAGCGAGCCCATCCAAAAGACCATAAAGTTGTACCCCAGGAAGGCCAAATATAACTCGGACTCCTTCCCTGTAGAGTGATTTAGCAAAGGCTTCTCCGCCTGTCATTTTAGCCATATATGAGATCTCCCCTTATTAACGTAACCTTGGTAATTTCTTTATATTTTATTTTTATATTGATCTATTGCACTGTCTATAGATACAGTTTTTAGAGCTTGTAATTCATCCCGATGTACTTCTGACCATTCTTGGGAAATTTCTAGGTTCGTAAGCGACCCTTGGAATTGAGGCATTACGTATCTGGCAAGTAGTTCATAGCTATGCATTACTTCTTCACGCGTACCCCATTCTGTAGCTTGAACCATGAAGCCCCCGAAACCTCCAGTTTGTTCGCTCAATTCATGTATCTTGGCTATCAAGTCGTCAGGAGTCCCCACACACCATGCTCCGTTATCCACCATGTAGTCGACTATTTTGTCTCTCGGACCGTCGTACTCAAAAGGCATACCCATTGTCTGGTGGAAATAGTCGTATTGAAAGGCTGCCGATTTTTCTCTGACTTGATCCATGGCTTCTTTCTTGCTTTCTGCCAGATGGACGTTTAGAACTACACGCCAGTCCTTTCTGTCCATGGTATTTCCATATTCCTCAGCTGTCTCCTCGGCTATTTTCCAAAAGTCACCTAGGTTGGTTGAAATGCTGCCACCCCTGACTACACTAACTGAAAGTACCCCTAGCCCGTGTTTACCTGCTGCTACCATTCCTGATGGTGACTGTGCAGCAGCAACTGCAATGGGGAAATGTGGCTTGGTGTATGGTTTTAGATGCAGCATTGCTTCCCTAAGCGTGAACCAGTCCGATTCGTATGTAATAGGCTCACTTTCTGTCAGAAGCCGTTTTATTATTCCAATAGCTTCATCCATTCGTGGCCTCTGTTTGGGAGGATCAATACCCAGCTGATAAGCATCAGACACTAATGCTCCAGGTCCCACTCCCAACATAACTCTTCCTCTCGTTAAGTGGTCTAGTAAGACCATTCTGTTTGCTGTCATTAGTGGATGATGGTAGGGGAGGCTTGCCACCCCTGTGCCCAATTTAATATGTTTCGTCCGTTCTGCAGCAACGCCAATAAATACCTCTGGGGAGGAGATGGTTTCCCAACCGGCACTATGATGTTCTCCGATCCATGCCTCGTCAAACCCGAGATAGTCGAGCCATTCAAGAGTTTCAAGATCTCGTTCCAATGCAAGTGTGGGGTTATCTCCCAGCCAATGAAAAGGAGCCATGAATATACCGAAGTCCATTCTTTCTGGGAGGGCCATATCATCTCCTTTTGCTTAGCAGTTCCTGTGTTTGGTTTATGCCTGAGTTAGGCGCAAAGCGCATCACTTGATACTATCATTTGTTTCGAATTCTATTCAATGGTTGAACTACGATTTATTTCTAAATGCAATTTAGCTAGGTCCAATGCCGTCATGAAGCTGACCCCTTCAAATTCATTTATATGATCTATTAATTTTATGAGCATATTTAGGCGACTAGGTCTTCCTATAATCCATGGATGCATCGTTAAAACGAAACTCCGTTTCAGTTCGTATAGTCCCTCAAAGGCTGATGACCACGTTTCGAACACGTGCTCAGGACTTGCCATCAAGGTGGTGTTGCCCAAAGCCGGTGAGTAGTTAAAAAATGGGTGATCGTCTAGTTCCCAATGGACAGGTATTTCAACTAGTTCTCCTGATCCTGCTGCAACGTTGTAGGGGATATCGTTTCCCATGAGGCTTGAATCGTATTCAAAGTTTCTTTCGTGAAGAAGTTCTAAGGAGTGCTCGCTTAGTTCCCAGCTAGGAGATCGATATCCTTTAGGCGCTTCACCAGTTATAGTTTCGATACTTTTTGTTCCTCGGTCAAGAATGTGTCCCTCTTCCAGCTTGCTTAAGGTTGCTGGCGGTTCGTGCATATAACCATGGTGTCCGATTTCATGTCCTTTTGAATGAATTTTTTGAACTAAATCTATGTGTGTTTCCGCTATGTATCCAGGGATGTAAAAAGAAGCCTTTAAATTTTTAGATTCCAGGAGGTCTAAAATGCGAGGAGTTGCTATTGATGGTCCGTACTCCCTCATAGACATCAAGCTGGGCAGGTGTGCAGTTTTAGGATTACGGTTAATTGCCCCGGTTATTCCATCAACATCAAACCCAAGGACTATGGGGCATTTTATGCCTTTTGACCAATCAACCATTACTTCAGCCTATCGATTCAAGCAATGAGTTTATTTCGGTGCATGCGCTATCAATCGATACCATTATTCCCTTTTCACTCGTTCTTGACTTTACTTCGACACTTCCTTGTTGGAGGTTTCTGTTGCTGACAACCACCCTCACAGGTATACCTAGTAAGTCTGCGTCATTAAACTTGACTCCGGCGCTTTCATGTCTATCGTCGTACAGGACCTCAAGACCATTATTTGAAAGATTTTCATACAGGTCGCTAGCTGACTTGGAGACGTCATGCTTATCAGTGTTCAAACCTACTATTAGGACATCATAAGGGGCAATATTTTTGGGAAAAACTATTCCCTTTTGATCAGAGAGTTGCTCGACCGCCCCTGACAAGATTCGTCCTATTCCAATTCCATAGCAGCCCATGACTATTCTTTTGTTTATCCCGTCACTATCGGAATAGGAGGCATCTAAAGATTCTGAGTAGCTAATCCCCAACTTGAACACGTGGCCAATTTCGATTCCTCTGAAAGTTTTTAAAGAGCCATCACACCTTGAGCATTGGTGTCCTTCTTCTGCCAATGCTATATCCGATTCAATGTCACTTTTGAAGTCTCTCGGAAAGTTTACATTTTTCAGATGATATCCTTCCGTGTTTGCCCCAGCTATCAGGTTATAACCTAGCCTCAAAGAATGGTCGGATATGACACGGAATCCTTCCACACCAACGGGGGAAGCTGATCCAGCCACAAGCCCTGCTTCAGAAACTTCCTCAGGGGTTGCGAGTCGCAGTTCCGACACCCCGAGACAATTTTTTAGTTTTACTTCGTTTACCTCAAGATCTCCTCTAATTGCAACGAATATGATTTCGGAATCGGCAAGATAGAAAACGGCCTTAATGGTTTTGTGATTGCCAACTCCCATGTAGTCAGAAAGCTGATCAATAGTTTTTATGCCAGGAGTATCAACCCTTTCCATGGCCCCAGGTGATTCCATTTGATTGCTCAATCTTTGGAATTCGGCCTTTTCGTCGTTTGCGGCATAGTCACAAGAATCACAGAGGACTATCGTGTCCTCTCCTGATTCTGTGATGAGAATAAATTCCTTGGAATCCTTGCCACCTATTGCCCCGCTATCTGCATCGACGACTACAGTTTCGATGCCACATCTCTTGAAGGTTTTTTTGTATGCTTCCACCATCCTGTCGTAACTCACGTCTAGGCCTGACTCGCTAAGATCAAAGCTGTATGCGTCCATCATGTCGAATTCTCGGACTCTGATTAGGCCTCCCCTTGGTCGTGGCTCGTCTCTAAACTTGGTTTGGATTTGATACAGTATGAGTGGCAAATCTCTGTGACTCTGAACCATGCTCTTTACTGTTTCGGTAATAAGCTCTTCGTTAGTAGGTGGAAGAACGAGCTCTCTTTCCCTACGGTCTTTGAGCCGAATCATATCTGGACCGTAAACTTCATCCCGTCCCGATTTTTGCCATAATTCGCGTGGTTGAAGTATTCCCAGTTTGAGTTCCTGAGCCCCGGCATTATCCATTTCCTCTCGGACGATGTTTTCTATCTTCTTTATGGATCTCCATGCTAATGGGAGATAACTGTAAACACCTGTAGCAACCTGATGAATCATGCCAGACTGAAGTAGGAGTTTATGACTCGTAAGATCTGCTTCAGCTGGGATGTCTCGCAGGGTTCTGCCAAACAAGTTCGACATCTTCATATTCTGTTTGTATCCATATTAATCTCGATTATAAGTGGCAGCCTCTGCCTGTTTAATTTCATCCATCAAAGCGTCTAACATTTCCGATTCATGGACGATGCGAGACTTACTACCTTTACGAAATATAATTGCTCTGCCCGCACCTGCTGCTATCCCTATATCAGCGTCTTTTGCTTCGCCAGGCCCATTTACTTCACAACCCATTACTGCAACTTTGAGTGGGGTTTTGTAATTTTTTAAAAGGTTATCGACATCGTTGGCTAATTTTCTTACATCTACATCCGCTCTACCGCAACTTGGGCATGCTACCAAGATGGGTCCCACCTTTCGGATATCTAGTGATTTCAGGATTTCAAAGCCAGTTGAAACCTCCTCTTTCGGATCATCACTTAGACTCACTCGAATCGTATCTCCAATACCCTCATAAAGTAGTATCCCTAGGCCAATTGCGCTACGTATGCTTCCTGATTTTGCGGTGCCAGCTTCCGTGATGCCAAGATGTAAGGGGTAGGGGACTAATTTGGCCATACGCCTGTAAGCCTCTACTGTTGTTTCAATGTCGAAAGCTTTTAATGATATTTTGATAAGGTCGTAATCGAGGTTTTCCAGTATTCCTATTTCCCACAGGCCCGTTGCCACCATATGGTCAACGGCGGAGTATTCTCCATTTTTGCTATCCCCTTTAATAAGACTATTCACTCCATCCTTGTGGCGCGACTGACCCTTCGTTTTTCCAATTCCACCTACGGGTGGAAGACTTCCAAAATTCACTCCAATTCTTATAGGAACTTCTCTTTCTTTTGCTTTATTGACGACAAGTTCCACTTTTTCTCTGTCTCGGATATTGCCCGGATTTAGCCTTAGACAATCAACCCCGTTTTCTAACGACTTAAGTGCAAGTTCGTAGTGAAAATGTATGTCAGCTACGACTGGAATATTGGACTGCTTCTTTATTTGTTTTAAAGCCTCTGCGGCTTCCATGTCTGGAACAGCACATCGCACGATTTCACAACCCGCTTCTTCAAGTTCAGATATTTGTCTTGATGTTGCTGAAATGTCACGGGTATCAGTTTTTGTCATTGACTGGACGGTGATAGGGGCATTGCCTCCAACCTTCACTCCTCCAACGTCAATGGATTTGGTCACTCTTCTGTTGTAAATATAATTAGACATAGTTTGGATTTTATTATTGTATAAACGTTCCGCCACTTATTATTCTCAATACGTCAAAATAGCTCATGACAACTATCAAGCCAATTAATGCCGCGAACCCTGCCATGTGAATTATGCCTTCTGTTCGAGGAGATATTCTTTTACCCCCTCTCGCACCTTCAATCAATATAAACAAGAGTCTACCTCCGTCCAACGCTGGAATAGGTAATATATTCACTAACGCCAGACTGATACTAATTAAAGCAGTTAGCTCCAAAACCGGAGTTATTCCTATATTGGCTACTTCCCCCGTAACTTGCGCTATTCCAATAGGTCCTGCCAGACCTGGATCATCCCCTCCGCTGATCCATCCAGATAGCCCTACAAAAGTGAAAGTTATTGTGTCCACTATACGCGTCAGAGATTGTGGTAGGGCTTTCCAAACTGGGATTTTGTCCCTTATGACTTTTGTGCCTGATGTTCCGATCAGAACGCCCACGGCTCCCTGAGTCAGCGTATCGCCAATTTCAAGTGAGTTATCATAAGATTTGGCGTCTTGCAGACTGACTTCAAAACGCGGGTCAACGACGTATGCTACGACAGATAAGTTTGGGGGCGATTTTCTGGGAGTTAGTAGGACTGTTTCGGTGTGACTAAACTCTGGAGAACTTGTTAACCCGGATATAGGTGATGACACATTCCGTCTCAGCGTTAGTTCCGTTTCCTGCCCCTTTAATTTTTGGATTTGTTGGACTAGATCGACATGGTTATCAATCGTTATTCCATTTACTCCCAATATTGCGTCACCGGGTCGAATTCCGACCTCCACTGCAGGTGATCCAGGTGCGACAGAGCCAACCGTCACAATTCCTACATGCTTGTCATGAGGGAGTGCTAGCAGGATAGTAAATATGAGTATGGGTACAACTAAATTCATAAAAGGGCCTGCTAGTAATACAGCCATTCTGTGCTTTATGGGTTGGTGGGCAAAGCTTCTTTTTTCAGAAGGATCCTCTTCCCCGACCATTTTTACGAAGCCACCTAGTGGGATAATATTGATTGAATAAAGAGTTTCTCCCCTTTTAAATCCCCAAATTCTCGGGGGAAACCCAAACCCAAACTCAGTAACTTTGATACCTAACTTTTTAGCTACTGCAAAATGTCCTAATTCATGTACGAAAACAAGAAATGTGAGGATTGGAATTACTAGAATCCACCCTGGGAGCCATGACATTTTAGTCCTCCAACCCAGAGAGATCTCTAACTTTAGTTGCTCCCCAATCGAATGCTTCAGTTAGTTGTTCTAGTGAAGGGTCACTTTTAGGTTCATAGGAATTCAATGCTGACTCAATTACCAGGGGTATTTCCTTGAAAGATATTTTTCCTTTTAAGAAGGCTTGTACGGCGCCCTCATCAGCTCCACATAAAGCTGATGGCCAGGTTTCCCCTCTCTTCGCGAAATTTAAAGCCATGCTGAAACAGGGGTACCTTTCTGGTTCAAGGGCCTGGAAAGTTAAATTTGCAGCCACGGATGGATCAAATCTAGTCAGGTTAGGATTTAACGGACGCCTTGGGTAAAAAAGAGCGTGTTGGATTGGTAACCGCATATCTGGATGGCTCATTTGAGATTTAGAAGATCCGTCTTGAAATTCCACAATTGAGTGAACTATGCTTTCCGGATGTATAACGACATCTATCTCATCCCATTCCACCCCAAATAACCATTTAGCTTCAATCACCTCAAATGCTTTGTTCATCATAGTTGCGGAATCAACGGAAATTTTTGCCCCCATATTCCAAGTAGGATGCCTCAATGCCTCTGAAGGCGAGGCATTTGCCATTTCCTCTAAAGGAGTGTCTCGGAATGGTCCACCGGATGCAGTTATTATAAGCTTGTGTATGGGCGATTCTTCACCACGGAGGCATTGCCAGATAGCACTAGGTTCACTGTCTATGGGGTATAACGAAGCTTTGTGATCTCTGGCGTAATCAATGAGAGATTGTCCCGCCATTATGATTGATTCTTTGTTTGCTATTGCAATGCTTTTGCCATGCTCAAGAGCTTGAAAGGTTGGAATAAGTGAAGCATATCCGGTGGTGGCCGTAACAAGTATGTCCACCTCCATTGCCTTGGCCATTTCATTCATAGAACCCAGTCTTGTTGTTTTAGGAAGAGACTCCTCAAATGACTTAGGAAAAGAGTTGCAATTTACAAGAGAGGGAGAAAACTCCCGCACTTGTTGAGTTAGCGTTTCATAATTTGAGTTCGCAGATATTCCGACCACATCAAACTCATCTGGATAAGTTCGAATTATATCTAGTGTTTGAACTCCTACTGAGCCCGTGGAACCTAGTATGGAAAGTCCCTTCAAGTGCCTACCAACTTTGGAAAGAAGTAGGAGAAATAATACAAGACAGGTACGGTTAAAACAATGGAATCTATCCTATCCAAAGCTCCACCGTGACCTGGCATAAACCCTCCAGAATCTTTCACTCCTGAAACCCTCTTTATCGCTGACTCACACAGGTCCCCTATCTGGCCTAGAAGGGAAAGAGAGAGGCCTATGCATATGGCTATGACTACGCCCACATCTGGGATACTCAAAAAATACGAGGCTATCACTGCCCCGAGTGTACCAAGTACGAGACCTCCAATGGAACCTTCTAGTGTTTTCGATGGGCTTATGGCAGGGAAAAACGGGGTTTTGCCGACGGATTTTCCAACTCCATAGGCAGCACTATCTGTCAATATTATGGTTACCATAAGAAATATTAGCCACTCTAACCCATAGGTTCCGTCTCTTAAAAGGGGAGCGTGGAGCAATGATGCACCCACGTAGACTGCTGAGGCCAGAGTACCTAGTAGTCGTAACACAGCAGAAGGGTTCAAAGGCTTACATACAATTAAAAATATAAGGGATGCAACAGAACCTACTGAAAATAGTAAGGTGATCGAGATATCAATTTCTGCAAGCCAATGGGAAGATGCTACGATGATGCCTCCCAGTGAAGCTGAGATGGCTGGATTGGTGTTAATTCCTCTGACTTTGAGTAATCTTGATGCTTCAAATGATGAAATAGAAGCACCAAAAATCATTAATGCTAAAAACCAGAGATTGCCCAGTATTGTCAAAGCTAAGACAATCGGGATAGCAACCGTTGCACTGAGAAGCCTGATTTTCATAGTTAACCGAGTTGATTCCTACCTGACTATTTTTGGGATTTATGATTTCCCAAATCGACGGTTTCGAGTTGAAAAGGTTTCAATGACCAGATCCACATCTTTTTCCCCAAAGTCCGGCCATAGAACGTCAGTGAAATAATATTCAGAGTATGCTGACTGCCATATGAGGAAATTGCTTAGTCTCATCTCTCCTGCTGTTCTAACTATTATGTCCGGATCCGGTATTCCATTGGTAGTAAGGTATTTTTCGAATGTTTTCTCATCGATATCGTCGGACACTATTCCTTCCGAAACTATTTTTTTGATTGCCTGAATAATTTCAGACCTTCCGCCATAGCTGAATGCCACAGAAAGAGTTATTTTTGAATTGTTCTTAGTAAGTTGTTCCGACTCTATTATTGCGTGTGCAATTTCTTTGGGTAAAGTCGCCTTGTCACCCAAATGAATAATTTTAACTCCTTCTTCGTGAAGGTTCTCTAACTCGGAGTTGATGGATGTCAAAAGTATTTCAAATATATTTTCAACTTCATTCTGAGGGCGCCCCCAGTTTTCAGTTGAAAATGCGTACAAAGTGACATACTTCACTCCGTATGCGCCAAACTTTGCGATTATTTCTCGAAGGTTACTTGCACCATGCGCATGGCCCTCGCTTCTATCAAGACCTCTCTCAATGGCCCATCTACCGTTACCGTCCATTATTAGTGCTACATGGACAGGAACTTGGTCCAAATTTGAGTGTGGTTGACGTATTGAAACGTCGGTATCGTCGTTAGATATCATCGAGAATGATCCTGCCGATAAGAGTTGAGAGAGGTCTTAAACTTCCATTACCTCTTTCTCTTTTTCCGATCTCATCACATCCATTTTGGAAGTAAATGTGTCTGTCACTTTTTGAAGATCTTCTTGGGCTCTTCTACTGTCGTCTTGGGAGATTTCTTTTTCCTTCTCCATACTTCTGAAAGTCTCTAGGCTATCTCTTCTGATGTTGCGAGCTGCAACATGACCTTGCTCTACTATCGAGCCGACCATTTTAACCATTTCTCTTCTACGTTCTTCAGTTAATTCAGGTATATTGAGCCGGATCATTTCCCCATCGCTATTGGGCGTCAGTCCGGTGTCTGAGCTATGAATACTTTTCTCGATTTCCACAAGAGCTTCCTTATCCCATGGTTGAATCATTATTGTTCTAGCTTCAGGAATGGTTATCGACGACAATTGGTTAAGTGGCGTATCAGTGCCGTAGTAGTTAACCATCAGGTTTTCAACGAGTGTTGCAGATGCCCGTCCCGTTCTAACGGCACCTAAATCTCTCTCCAGGGAGTCAACGCTTTTCTGCATGCGATCACTAGTGCTTAGAAGCACCTCTTCCACTGTTGGCATGAGTTTATCCTCCTGAGCTATATAGGGTCTGTGGTGAAATTTTTTTCGATCCTATCCTCGTCACAGACAAGGGTTCCTATTCGCTGACCCTTAATGATATTGGCAAGGTTGCCTGATTGGAAGAGATCAAACACCACTATGGGCACATCGTGTTCCATGCATAGAGATAATGCCGTCGCGTCCATTACTCTCAATCTTTTCTCTATGGCATTTAAGTAATTGATGTGTTCGAATTTGACCGCATCAGGGCTTGTTTTTGGATCTTTATCGTAAACGCCGTCAACGTCGTGTTTTGCCATCAATAACAAGTCAGCTTCAATTTCCAGAGCCCTCAGCGCTGAACCTGTATCGGTTGTTACAAATGGGTTTCCCGTTCCGGCTGCGAATAAAACCACTCGCCTCTTCTCCAAGTGTCTAATTGCCCTACGTCGTATGTAAGGCTCGGCGACTTGTTGGATGTTTATTGCACTTAATGTTCGAGTATCGAGGTTGTGTCGTCTTTCCATAGCCTCTTGGAGTGCGAGGGCGCTTATAACCGTTGCTAACATTCCAGCATAGTCAGCGGTTGCTCTGTCCATGCCTTCTATTTCTGCTTCTGACCCTCGCCAAATGTTTCCACCACCGACCACTATTCCCAGTTCCACCCCCATTTCAATCACTGACTTAATCTCTCCAGCCATGTAATCAAGCGCATCAGGATCTATGCCATGTTGCCTTGAGCCTTTGAGGGATTCTCCACTCAGTTTAAGCAGTACCCTATTGAACTTAACGTCAGTCATGAGACTAGGCTATTCGCCCAAGGAGAAACGTTGGAATCTCCTTACTCTGATATTTTCGCCGAGTTTTCCGACAGTCTCATTTATCAGTTCCTGGATATTTTTTGAAGGATCTTTTATGAATGGCTGTTGAAGTAAAGAAGCATTTTCAACCTCTTCATTGTTAGCGGTGTCGGATTTTTTTTCTTCAACTGTTAGAGGGTTCATCGCCGCGACTTGCATTGCAATATCATGGGCTAGATCTGAAAATTCCTGGGTCCTGGCGACGAAGTCCGTCTCACAGTTAACCTCTACCATAGCACCAATTCTTCCACCACTATGGATATAAGTTTCTATCAATCCTTGGTCAGTATCTCGTCCAGCTTTCTTTGCGGCGGATGCTATTCCTTGCTCTTTGAGGAGCTCTTCTGCTTTATCGACGTTGCCATTGCTTTCATCAAGTGCCCTCTTACAATCCATGACTCCGGCACTAGTTCGTCCTCTTAGTTCTTTTATCAATTCAGTCGTGGATGTCAATTAATTTATTCCTTTGGGACTATATTCATCCATTTTTGCTTTACACTAAAACTAGTTTTCGTCCTCTTCCTCTGTAGCAACGACTTCTTCCTCTGTAGCAACGACTTCTTCCTCTGTAGCAACGACTTCTTCCTCTGTCTCCACAACATCTGAGGATTCTATCGAGGATTCATTGTTTGTATCCTGGCTTTCGCTGTCTACTTGATTACTTGTCTCTTCCCCAATGTCATCCGCTGTTACTGTTGAGTAAGTAATCATGCGAGGCGCAGACTCTTCAGAATCTTCGCCAGCATCGGTTCTTTCAGCCATGCGACGGTTTTGGCCCTCAATTATTGCATCAGACATTCGCCCACTAATGAGCCTTATCGACCGTATAGCGTCATCGTTACCTGGGATTGGATAATCTATCAACTCGGGATTACAGTCTGAGTCCACTAATGCTACGATTGGAATTCCAACTCGCCTAGCTTCAGCGACAGCTATTTCTTCCTTACCGATGTCTATGATAAACATAGCACCGGGCATTTCGGTCATTTCTTTGATACCAATCAAATTCTTATTTAGTCGGTTGATTTGTTCGTCGTACCCTAGAGATTCCTTCTTGCTAAGAAGTGTAAATTCTCCTACTTCCCTGCGGGTTTCTAGATTTATTAGGTGTTGAATCCTAGACTCTATAGTTCTAAAGTTTGTAAGAGTACCCCCCAACCATCGGTTGGATATGTATAAAGAATTACTTCTTTCAGCTTCGTTAATTATGGTGTCTCGCGCTTGCTTTTTCGTGCCAACATAAAGGATTCTTTTGCCTGTGGCAGCTATATCCGTAAGGAATTCCGCAGCCTCCTGAATTTTGTAAAGAGTTTTTTGTAAGTCAATGATGTGTATTCCATTTCTGTGAGCGAATATGAAATCATCCATCTTCGGATTCCATCGGCGCTTCTGGTGTCCAAAATGAACGCCCGCCTCCAACAGAGACTTCATAGTGATCCTGTTAGCTGTTTCCTGCGTTTCCGTATTTTCCGGCTGTACCGCCTCTTGCACCATAAACTTTATGCCATCCTGTTATTTCTTTTGAGCATAGTTAATTATTCTGTTTCGACAGACACACCAAAGCAGACTTTCCACATGGAAAGCGTTCGAAAAGTGTAGCATGGGCGTGAGGGGTGGGCAAAGTTTGAGTTTCACATGCGGATTTTAATATAACTACTAAAGATAAACATGGAATTATTTGTTAACCAAGTATGACGGAGTGCATGAGGAGAAATTGAGGCCCAATTTGCTGGATTAGGCTGCGATTCTCAATCATTGAGTCCATCCAACGTCATCACTAAGGCGTCTTCAAAATTATCCTTGTAGTACTCCTTTCTGATCCCTACCATTTGAAACCCATATTTGGCATAAAGATTTTTTGCGGCTGTATTAGATTTTCTTACTTCAAGTGTTACTTCATTGAATTTATAAGTTCTAGATTGCTGTAATGCTTTTTGGAGCAAAAGCTCCCCGATTCCCTGGCGTCTAAAGTTACGTCTAACAGCTATTGAAATGATGTGGACTTCATCAACCATTTTCCAGTATCCGACAAATCCGGCGATAAATTTGCATCCTTTTCGCCAGCCTGTATACCCAGACCTATATCGGAAGTGGTGTTTAGCATCATAATCAGAATTTACCTCCAAGTCTGCCAAGGACTCGATATCTTGAATAGTGTGGGCGACATAATATTCTGCACGTGGTCTTTTTAACTCAGACCTAAAAGAAGTCGGAGGGAAGAGATCTGGGAAGGCGTCTTTCTCTATGGCGAGTACTTGCTCCAGGTCACCTATAGCCATGCTACGGATGGCAAAGTTTTTCATATTTTTGTTTTATATAACTCTACCGGTAATACTCTCTATGACACTGCAAATATTTGGTGCTACAGCCATGCGCTTGTAAGCTAACATTCAGTTTGTTTTGAGACTGCTGTTTTGAGCCCCCTATTGATCCGCTATGTTATAGGATGCCTATTGAAATGTAATGATTCTACCTAACGGTGCCTTACTTCAGGCAATCGATGCAGAACAAAGATTGACAACAGCACATTAATACATGAAAAAAAGATCAAGAATTAATCATCAAACTACTTGTGTTACCCCCACATAATTGGAGTAGAATTAGCTCTCAGTCGAGGGTACTGCAGATTTGGTAGATGTACAGCCAAGCGAGAAGCCCTATCCAGGAGTTGTTTTCGGTAGTAAATGAACCATATTCTCAGGATTATAGGATACGCTTTTCGCCACAAGGCCAGATTAGTCTGGGCGTATTTGTGCACAGCCGGAGCGGTCGCGGCCTACGTAGTACTTCCCAGGTATTTTGGAGAGGCCATAGATTTAATAGCGGACAATGTTGGTACTGTTGCTGGGATTCCTGCCAGAGAGATACTTATTTCTATTGGAATTATTTTGGGCTTAAGCGTTATAAGAGGCGCTTTGTCGTATGGGCAAAATTATCTTGCGGAGTCCCTATCCCAATTCGTTTCGTATGACCTGAGGAATGATTTTTACGACCGGGTACAGCACCAGAGCTTTGCATTCCACGATAGGCATCATACGGGTAACTTAATGTCTAGAGCCATCACTGATGTTGAGAACATCAGAATGTTCATAAACATGGGTCTCGTAAGGGCACCATACTTTATCGCCCTGTTTATCATCGTAGCTGTAATACTGATGAACATGAATTGGAAACTTGGGTTGATAGCTTCTTGTTTTATGCCTGTCGTAGCTTTCTATACCAGTCATGTAAGGCTCAAGATGAGGAATCTTTGGCTGATAGCTCAAGAGAAAATGGCAGAACTCAGCATCACTCTCCAGGAAAATTTTTCTGGCATGAGAGTTGTGAAAGCTTTTGCTTCTGAAGATCATGAAGAAGCAAAATTTGATGTCAGGAGTAAGGACGTCGCGGATATTTTCATTGAGGCTGAGCAACTTAGAGCATCCAGTATGTCTTTTATGCTTTTTACCTTTCTCGCTGCTATGGGATTGATCCTGTATTTTGGTGGCAGGGAGGTGATAAATGGTGGTCTTACTCCGGGGGAATTGGCACAATTCGTTTTTTATTTACAAATTTTGGCACTCCCAGTAAGAATGTGTGGATGGGTTGTTAATGCATACGCACGCGCCGCATCTGCGGGGGAGCGTATGTTTGAGATTTTGGATGCTGAATCACCTGTGACTGAAAAAGTGGAAGCCCAGATGATGTCTAGAAGGAAAGGTCACGTTGTTTTTAAAGATGTGAGTTTTTCTTATGAGGGTGGTAACCAGGTTTTAGATAATGTCAATATTGAAGCGAAGCCTGGGGAAATAATAGCTTTGTTGGGAGGGCCTGGAAGTGGGAAATCTTCGCTAGTTAACTTGCTGCCTCGTTTTTATGACGTGACTGAAGGAAGCATCACCATTGATGGTGATGATATCCGAGACTTTACTCTAAAGTCTTTACGCGAGAATATCGGGATGGTCCAGCAAGACGTGTTTTTATTTACAACCAGCCTGAAAGAGAACATTGCTTATGGCAAGGAATTGGCTGATATTGAGGAAATTGAGAGAGCTGCAAAAATCGCGCAAATGGATGAATTTATCGATTCGTTGGATGACGGATATGACACTCACGTTGGAGAGAGAGGGTCCACATTGTCAGGTGGTCAGAGGCAGCGTATGTCAATTGCGCGAGCGGTTTTACTAGATCCTCCGGTGTTGATATTGGATGACTCCACTTCCAGTGTTGACGCCCAAACTGAGGATCAAATAAAGCAGGCAATGACTTCTGTTATGAAGGGGCGAACAACTTTTGTAATCGCCAACAGACTTAGCACAGTTCATAGCGCTGATTCCATCATCGTTTTGGACAGAGGGAAAATAGTTGAGAGAGGAACTCACACGGAACTACTTGCCTTTAATGGCAAGTATCGCGAAATTTATGAATTGCAACTTAGACCTCAGGAAGAAGTTATGAGAGAGATAGAAATTTCTAGCATGGCTAAGGCAGAAGCCTAAATGAATCTTGGACTTGGAGGCCATTCTGCTTCGAGAGGACAGGCTGATGAAGAGGTGTTTGGGTCTGCCTATGACCAGAGAGTGATATTAAGGCTTTTGCCTTATGTGAAACCCTTCATGAAGCTGGTAATTATATCTGGCATATCTATGCTTCTTTTCACGTTTACTCTGGTTGCGGTGCCTTGGATCATAGCCTGGGGGATTGACGACTTCATCATACCGGGGGATATAGATGGTCTTCTCTGGGTATTTGTCTTGTTTTTGGGAGTGGCCTTACTTAATTGGGCTACAAATTATGTCCAGCAGTCTGCTATGCAACGGGTTGGGCAAGGTGTTTTATGGAGGCTTCGTAGGGATCTTTTTGGACATGTCCAAAAGCAGTCTATGAAATATTTCGATAACACTGAAGTTGGCAGATTGATGTCGCGAGTGCAGGGTGATGTCGGTCAACTTCAGGAATTTGCGGCTCTAGTAGTAATGAGTCTGGGAGAGCTTTTGAGTCTCGTTGGGATCATTATTGCTTTGCTAATTTTGGATGTTCAACTTGCACTGATTTCAATGGTTGTTGTGCCGATTCTTGTGTCAATCATGTTGGTATGGCAAAAGTACGCTAAGAGATCATTCATTGCAGTCAGGATCCGTATATCTATAGTAAACGCCGCTTTTAATGAGAATATATCAGGAGTGAGAGTTGTACAAAGCTTGAATAGACAGCCCCGTAACCTTGAAATATTTGATGACAAAAACATATCGCATAGGGAGGCTAATCTGACAGCGGGTAGATTCGCTTCTGGACTTCTCCCAGGAGTTGACATACTGACTGCAGTTGGTATAGCTCTGGCGATATATTTTGGGGCTTCTATGGTTGCTGACAGCTCACTTGAAGTCGGCGTATTAGTAGCATTCATAATGTATATTCAGAGATTTTTTGACCCCATAAGGAATTTGACTCAGCAATATACTCAGCTGCAACGATCTATGGCTTCAGGTTCGAGGATATTTGACCTTATGGATAGGGACCCGGATATGGTGGATTCGCAAGATGCTGATGAGATGGAAGCACTTAAAGGGCATATTGAATTTAAAGATGTGCGATTCAGTTATGTTGAAGGTGAGGAAGTCCTAAAGGGGATAAATCTCAAGATTGATGCTGGCGAGACAGTTGCCATTGTTGGACCGACTGGAGCCGGGAAAACCAGTTTGGTGTCAGTTCTATCTAGGTTTTATGAGGTTGAAAGAGATAAAGGTGCAATTTTGGTTGATGGCACCGATATAAGGAATGTTAAACGGCGCTCATTGGTCAGACAGATGAGCACTGTACTCCAGGACCCTTTCTTATTTTCAGGTAGCGTCAGGGAAAATATAAAATACAATCATCGTGAAGCTTCTGAGGAACAGATGATTGTCGCTTCTAAAGCGGTAGGGTCACATGATTTTATTCTGGAACTTGAAGATGGATACGACACTTTCCTGTCAGAGAGAGGTACCAACCTTAGTCTTGGTCAGAGACAGCTTCTAAGTTTTGCAAGAGCAATCGTTGCTGATCCTAGGATTCTAATTCTAGACGAAGCGACGGCAAACATTGATAGCCATACAGAAATTTTGATTCAAAACGCCCTAAGAAATCTTCTCCAAGACCGTACTGCCCTAGTGATAGCCCATAGACTATCGACGATTAGGGGTGCGGACAAAATTGTTGTTCTTCAGGACGGACAGATTATTGAAGTCGGTAAGCATGAAGAATTGATGGAAAAGGGCGGCCTGTATAGCCATCTTTACGACATGAACTTTGCTGCAATGGATGCTCCAGTCAATTAATTCCGCCACTCTTACTACAGTCTTCAAACATAGGGTATGTTGTGAAAGAGTTGATTCCACTATAATCAAGCCGTTAACTTAGATATGTAACTACCAAATCGTTTTGTTGCTGTGATTATTCCAGTATAGGCTTTGAATTATGAAGATATTTTTTTGTCCAGAATGCGGAGGCTATTCTTTAGGCCCTGCTTCGAATTGTGATGAATGTCAGTCGGAACTTCCTGAGGATTCATGGGCTGAGGTCACTGAAGAAGAGTTGCAACAGCTCGAATATGTTGAGGATTTTCATCCACCTTCTGGATTGCCCACGTGGGAATATGATGCAATAAAACTTAAGTCGGACTCAGACAAAGGGGGACTCGAATACACTACGGTGTTATTAAAAAGAATGGGTGACAAAGGATGGGAACTTGTTAACATCACATCACTTGGGTCTGAAGAAGATCAGAAATATGCCGTATTTAAAAGAGTTTGGGAAGAAGGGTCTTCAGGGGAGTGACGCAGGATTGCCCCGTGATTTAACAACCAAGTTGTGAGATAAAATCGTTGATAATTTTCCCGTCGTTTGGGAACGGTAATGCAGGTATATTATCAAGATCGAACCATCCAACATCACTGACTTCGTCTCCAGGTGTGGCAGTGCCATCAACTGGTCTGGCCCTGAAGGCGACCAACACGACAGGGCTGCCACCTGAATAGATTCCCTGAAGTCCTGTAATTTCTACCTCGAGGTTCGTTTCCTCCAACACCTCTCTGGCTGCAGCTGCTTCTACAGCTTCTCCTCTGTCAACATACCCAGAAGGGAAACTCCATCTTCCATAGGCAGGTTCGATCGCTCGTTTAACGAGAAGAAGTTTGTGGTCCGAATATACTAGTGTGACAGCGGCAATCTTTGGGTCCAAATAGGTAATCCGTCTGCAACTTGAACAAACGAGTCTTGAAACTGAGGCGATGAGAGACTCACTAAGCGGTCCTCCACAGTATTGACAAAACTTTATTCCGGAGTCCATTTTTCCCTGAGCAAGCCCTTATTTTGCGTATTTCACAAAACAAATTTTACACATCTAAGAAATATTGTGAATGTATAATCAATTAATCGTTGGCAAGGCTATATGAAAGATTTTAAATCACTCCATATCTGTAATGAATATTAGCGATAGGCTGTCTGAAGGCTTGAGCGATCGTCATACACAGGCGATTTCTGCAGTGAGTATTGCAGCTTCATCAATTGGTTCAAAGGCTTTTGTGGTTGGTGGAGCTGTAAGAGATGTTCTCCTTCGCAAAGAAATCAAAGATATTGACATGGCTGTTGAATGTCGTCCTCAGAAATTACTGAGTAGCTTGAACATGAAATCCGCTCAGGTGATTTCTACTTCCAAATTTGAAACGGTCAAGATAGAAGTATTTGGGCAAGTAATAGATCTGGCAATGACTCGGAGTGAGGTATATCCAAAACCAGGTGTACTTCCCGAAGTGCAATTATCAACAATAGAAAAAGATCTTTCGCGTCGAGACTTCACCATAAATGCCTTGGGAGTTCATGTGGACGCTACGAGGTGGGGAGATCTCATAGACCACCACGGTGGGCTTCAGGATTTGTGTCACAGGAAAGTTAGGGTGTTGCACAACCAAAGCTTTGTGGATGATCCAACAAGGATATTTCGAGCCGCTCGGTATGCGACAAGACTTTCTTTTGAAATGGAATTGACAACAAAGGAGGCCTTGTTTAGAGATTTAGATGGAATAGGAAAACTTTCAGGGACGAGGATCTTGAACGAGCTGAACCTGATATTCGAAGAAACTAATTCCGTGGAAGTCCTAAAAAACTTGGATGAATGGGGTGTATTTAAAGCAATTCATCCACAGCTTGACATTCCACTAGAAGCCTTAGATACCGTTAAGAATTCTAGCCCCGAAGGAGTCAGCTCATATGAAGTTGGGTTATTGGCTCTATTGTACTGTTCTAGCGATGTAATAAGAGATGAGATAAGCAAAAGGCTAAAGTTTAGCTCTTCGTTACATTCAAAAGTGTATGACCTGGGTAGAATTCGGCAGTTGGTTCCTAGCATGAAAAATAGTGACATATATGAAAAATTAAAAGGATTAAGTCTGGAATCCTTGCATGTGGCAAGATCCATTTCTTCCCCAGCTAATTTGGAACTGCCAGCTCAAATAGACTTGTATCTGAGTGATCTCGTAAAAGTATCGATATCTGTTACTGGAGATGATTTGCTGGAAATAGGAATTCCTGAAGGACCATTAATAGGTAGTACACTTTGTTCTATTCACAAAGAAATACTGGATGGACAGATAGAAACCAGACAAGAACAAGTTGAGTTAGCCAAGAAGATTTTTTCAGGTAGTTAATTTGCCGAAGGTCTCTATGAGGTAGGTTCCGTCATTCCTTCTGGATCTAGGATTTCCCGTAGTTGTTCCTCGTCTAGGTTAGTTTCAGATAGAGCAACTTCGAGAACGGTTTTCCCTGCTTCTTGAGCTTTATGGGCGATATCTGCTGAGGCATCATACCCTATGTGTGGAACCAAAGTTGTTACGATCGCTAGCCCTCTCTCGACCATTTCTGGGCCTTTGTTTGTCGACTTCAATCCATCGATGCATTGATTGGCAAAGTTTGAAGAAGCCGTGCTTAAAATATCAATCGATTCAAGTAGATTATGTGCAGCTACAGGCATCATGACGTTGATCTCGAAATTCCCAGATTGTCCTGCTATCGAAACTGTGGTGTCATTTCCTATAACTTGAGCGGCTACCTGACAGACAGACTCAGGTATAACCGGGTTCACTTTGCCTGGCATTATTGAGCTTCCCGGCTGGACTTCAGGGAGTTCAATTTCCCCGAATCCCCCTCTGGGTCCTGATCCCATCCATCTTATGTCATTAGCTATTTTCATAAGGCTTACTGCAATTGTTTTCATTGATCCACTGGCTTGAACGATGTTGTCGAGAGTACTTTGTGCTTGAAAATGATTATTAGTTTCATAAATATCTATATCTAAGGCACTAGAAATTTTTTGGCAAACTTTTTTGGCAAATTCAGGATGTGTGTTAACTCCTGTTCCTACCGCTGTTCCTCCTAAGGCAACCTCAGATAGTTCGATTAGTGCCTGTTCGCAACGCTGTATTCCTCTTTCTATTTGCCCCGCATGGCCCTTGAATTCTTGTCCTAGTCTTACAGGAGTTGCGTCCTGAAGGTGTGTCCTACCTGTTTTTATGATCGGCATGAATTCTTCAGATTTTGTTTCTAAAGATTTTTTCAACTGTACCAAGGAGGGAATCAAGTTATTTTTAATTGACTTTGCAGCGGCCACGTGTATTGCAGTTGGGATTACATCGTTGGATGATTGACCAGTGTTTACGTGGTCATTTGGATGGACTGGAGTCCTGGAACCGAGTTCTCCTCCAAGAAGCTCAATGGACCTGTTGGAGATAACCTCGTTTGCATTCATGTTCGTCGATGTTCCAGAACCAGTTTGGAATATATCTACGACGAATTGGTCATCAAATTTTCCACCTGCGACTTCTGTAGCTGCTTCAACTATTGCAGTTCCTAAGTTTTCTTCAAGGAGCCCAAGTTCCATATTAGTCTGAGCGGCAGCAAGCTTGATATTGGATATTGCTTCAATGAAGGACCTGGAAAATCGTAGCTCGCTCAAAGGGAAATTTAAGACAGCCCGCATTGTGTTTGCGCCATAATATGCGGCGGCTGGCACGTTGAACTCACCCATCGAATCTCGCTCTTTTCTAAAATCGTTCGTTGTCAATATTCTCTCCAATTCTTAGTTTTTCTCTAGGCCTATCATAAATTATTAACTGTTGATAATAGAAAAAGACTTCCAAAATGTCATCTTTTTGCAGGTTGTGTTTCGCAATCCTGTAAAAAGTTAACAATAACTTTTCCCACCTCTGTTTCGTGTCCCATAAAACTGAAATTGGCACCCTCAATAACTTTCAAATGAGGTGGGGTTTTATAATCTGAGAATATTTGTCGCAGGCTGTCAGGTGGGGACAATTTATCATTTTCCCCAGCTATTATAAGTATCGGTCTGCTGTCTTTGGAGAGTCGAGATTCTCTTGAAGCTTTGGGAGGTGGGGAAACCAAAACGAATTTGTTGGCTTTCCGTAACATACTCGCTCCATCCATGATCACTGATGCACCAAAAGAGTATCCTGCTACAGTAATTTGGGTTTTGTCGATTCCAGGCCAACGTCTGATAACGTCCAGCGCTGATTTAATATCGTTTCTTTCTGACTTACCCCCATCGTGGTTCCCACCACTTTCACCTGTGCCTCTAAAGTTGAACCTAAGAGTGGCAAAACCTGCATTACCTGCGGCTTGGCAGATTGCTGAAATTACCTCTTCACCCATATGTCCCCTGAATGAGGGATGGGAGTGGCACGCTATGATAGCTGGGTACGGTCCAGATTTGTCATATGGAGTGGATATGATCCCTTCCAGCAAAGTCCCCTTACTCTTGAAGGCGATAGATGTGATAGACATTTATAGAATTCCTAGAAAGAAGTCAGAAGCCAGATCACCCAAAACCGATTCATGTCCACTGAAGAAATGGTCAGCCCCAGTAAGTATTTCTGATTGGCACGGTTTTGTGAATCGGGCCGATAGGAAATTAAATTGACTGGCTGGGAAGTCGTGGTCACGGTCTCCACAAATGAGAAGTTTTGGTTGCACAATCTCCACGGTTCCGAATGTCGAAAAATGTCTTTGTGGACAAGCAATGGAAACCACTGCTTTGACAATGTCACTTTCTATGGTTGATTCTAGTGCGATGCCGGCACCGAAAGAGTAACCCACTACACCTATTCTGCTACCATCAACGGTGTTTAATGAGGAGGTGTATTCAAGGACGTGAATAGCATCGGAAACCTCTGAAGTTCCGTCTCCGAACTCTCCTGTGCTACTTCCAACCCCTCTAAAATTGAATCTCAATGTTGCTATTCCATTTGAATTCAAACTTCGCGATACACCTTCGACGACGTTATTGAACATATTTCCACCAGCCCTTGGGTTGGGGTGGCAAATCACAACGCAGGGCGGTATTCCGTTTGTAAGGGGTATTTCAAGGAGCCCTTCTAAGTGGGAATCGCCTGTATTTATTTTGGTAAAAATTCTGTTAGTCGTTGGCATCGTTGGTCTCTTTGAATCATCTGGATCTGTTCCCATACTAAAAAGCCGTATATGATTTGACAATACCTTTACACAATAATGCTCACTGTACTTATTAACTTTCACATAGTTCAATTGAGAAATGTTGGAGAAGTAAAACTTATGCAAGAAGTAGATTTAAGAAGCGATACAGTTACACATCCATCCCCAGAAATGAGGGACGCCATTGCTAATGCAAAAATTGGTGATGATGTTTTCAGCGATGATCCATCAGTTAATAGATTGGAGGAAATGGCTGCTAACGCAATGGGCAAGGAAGCCGCGGTGTATGTTGCCAGTGGAACTATGGGTAATTTGGTTTCTCTATTGGCACACGCGGGCAGAGGCCAAGAGGTTATTCTTGGAGATAAAGCTCATATTTTTCGATCTGAAGGTGGAGGCGCAGCTGCTCTAGGAGGCATCTCGTATCATTTAGTGCCTAATGATGATAGGGGGATGATAAATCCTGATTCTGTTGCCGAAGCAATAAGGGATTCTGCGAATCATCACAATCCTAAGACAGCCTTGATTGCGATGGAAAATACACAAAATAACTGTGGGGGAAGGGTTTTAACCCCTCAAGATATGGAGGGCATATCAAATGTTGCCAAGGCAAACGAAATTCCCTTGCATGTAGATGGAGCAAGGATATTCAATGCGGCTGTTAAGTTGGAGACTCCAGTCATAGAGTTGGTGAAGGACGCAGATTCCGTTAGTTTTTGTCTTTCTAAGGGTCTCAGTTGCCCTGTTGGCTCAGTTGTTTGTGGAACGAATGAATTTATTGAGGAAGCAAGGCGCATGAGGAAAATGGTTGGTGGTGGAATGCGCCAGGCTGGATTTATGGCTGCTGCTGGCATAGTGGCTCTAGACACTATGGTGGAAAGGCTTGCTGAGGACCACACCAATGCTGCCAAGTTAGCTCACGGATTATCGAATTTGCCAGGAATATCGATTGATCCTGAATCTGTAGAGACAAACCTTGTCTTTTTTGAAGTTAACTATCCGGACAGAGCCGAACTCACCAGAAAGCTTGAGGCAAAAGGGGTAAAGGGTGGTTCTTCCGCAAAGCGTTGGAGATTTGTAACGCACTATGGGATAACTGCTGCTGATGTTGATTACACTCTGGACGTACTTGGTCAGGCCTTAGCGGGATAATCTGAATTTTAAAAAATACCGATAGGTTATATATTTAGTTGTTCCTTCTCCTATCAAACCAGCGATTTAGGAAATTTTGGTTGGGGCTTCTGTTCAATGACGCTGCCCTCGCAATAGAACCATTGGCTCTTGGATGGTTGGTTCTCGATATCACAAATTCTCCTTTATGGGTCGGTATATCCGCTGGCGTAGCTGGGGTCGGAATGACGTTGTTTAGTCCAGTAGCTGGTGTTTTAGCTGATAGGTACAATCGGAAGCACTTGTTGATATTGTCCCTACTGGTCCAATCTTTTGCGGCGATAATCCTGGGTATTTTATTGTTGATGGACCTCCTGCAGCTGTATCATGCTCTCCTTTTTTCCTTTGTAAGTGGACTAACCGGATCAGTCAAATTTTCCTGCAAGATGGCACTCACCTTGGACTTGGCGGGTAGGAATAACCTGTTGAAAGGGATAGCAGCAAATTTCTTTTCAATGACAATTATGGGTGTCGTAGCCCCTTTGGCTGGAGGGTTAATTCTCGTAGAGTTAGGAATGGGCCAAGCCTTTTTTCTTGTTGGGGCACTCCTTTTAGTATCCTTAATGGTTGTTTCATTATTGAAGGGGATAGAGTCACCGCAATATCGTGGCGCCAGCCATGTTGATGATTTTATGGAAGGTGTTAGATATGTGTTTCGATCACCTTCAGTACGATTGTTAATATTGGCAGTTATGGTCTCTGAAACGTTTGGTTGGGCTGTGGAGTCTATGCTGCCGGTCATAGCCAGAGATGAGTTAGGCCTAGGTCCAGAGGGCTTTAGTTATCTCATGTCTGCGGGAGCTTTAGGTGCTGCTGTGACCACCGTGACCATTTCCGTTGTTCCGAACATTGAAAATAAGGGGAAACTGGTTTTACTCGGGATTATTGGATTTGGGGTCGGTCTAATTGTTTTCGCTTTTTCAAAACTTTTGATTTTGTCCCTTTTCTGCTTGGCTTTCACATTTGGATGTGGTGTTGCATTTGAGAGTGGATTATCAACCCTCATTCAAGAAGTGATTCCAGATAGAATGAGGGGAAGAGTGCTAAGTTTCCAGACATTTTGTTGGGGATTCAGTGGAATGGCAGGATTTCACGCCGGACCGATTGCGGCTTTATTAGGTGCACCAATTGCAGTGGCAATTGGGGGAGGAGTAGTGGCACTTAATGGATTTAGGATAGCTCGTAGTCTCCTGCTGCTCTCAAGGAAGCTGATGGAAAATAACCAGAGCGAATAAAGCTCGCCTTCCAACCTAAGTATTGGTGTTGAATGTAGTTGTACTAGCGATGCTGGTCATATTTTCCTTCCCACCATCCTTCCAGCCTGTCTAAAATGAATTTTTCATATCCGAGGTCGCTGGGTTCATAGAACCTTGAATCTGATAGTTCGTCTGGTAGGTTGTCCGAAGCTTTAAAGTGACCCTCATAGTCATGTGGATAGACGTAATCCTCTCCATATCCGGATTCTTTCATGAGTTCGGTTACGGCGTTTCTTAGATGGAGAGGGACTTGTCTGTCCCCTGAATTTGCGACCTCGCTGGTAGCTTTGTTAATGGCTTTGTATGCTGAATTACTTTTAGGCGCACAAGCCAGATAAAGAGAGGCTTGTGCTAGAGGGATGCGCCCCTCTGGCATTCCTATAAAATGAACTGCCTGCTGAGCTGATACCGCGATAGTTAGGGCCCTTGGGTCGGCTAGTCCTATATCTTCTGAGGCTGATATCACTAATCTTCGAGCTATAAACATAGGATCTTCACCTGCTTGCAGCATACGAGCAAGCCAGTAAACAGCCGAATCAGGGTCAGAGGCCCTTATTGATTTTATGAACGCAGAAATGGTGTCGTAGTGGTTGTCACCACTTTTGTCGTATCGTAGAGATTTGTCTTGTACTATTTTTTGAACGGTATCTCTGGTTATTTGTTCGGAAGTTTTCTCGCCAGATATAGAATCAACCGCTAGTTCCAGTGTATTCAGCGCCCACCTTGCATCCCCAGATGCGATGTTACTAATTGAGTCCAAGGCTGAGCTATCAATGAGAGACTTGTAATGTCCCAATCCCCTCTCACTATCAGTAAGGGATCGGTTAAGTATTTTGAGAATGTCTGGTTGTCGGAGTTCCCTTAATGTGTACACTCGACATCTTGATAGTAAAGGGGAGATCACTTCAAATGACGGGTTTTCAGTTGTCGCCCCAATGAGTATGACTGTGCCGTCCTCAACATGAGGTAGTATCACATCCTGTTGGGATTTGTTAAATCTGTGAATTTCGTCTATAAACAAAATTGTGCGTTGTGATTCCATCCCAAGTCTTTCACGGGCTTGGTTAATGGAATTTCTTAGTTCGGCAACTCCCACGGTTACTGCGCTGAGCATTTGAAAATAGTAGCCAGTAGATTTAGCCACTATGCTGGCAAGACTAGTTTTTCCGGTCCCAGGTGGTCCCCATAGTATGAAAGATGGAATTCGTCCGGCTTCAATACTTTGCCGTAGCGGAGAGTTTTTACCTATAACGTGTTCTTGACCGACGAAGTCAGAAAAATCTCGTGGCCTCATTCTGGCCGCCAAGGGAGCGGATTTATTTAAGTTACTTGTGATTTTGTGATCAAATAAGTCCACTTGCTTAGACAGCTACTATGGCTCCCCCGAAAGAGTTAGCACCATATTACATCAGTACTGAAAGGTTAACGAGCAATGAGTGTTTCTGACATAAAAAAATCATGCTACCAGTGTCGCAAAACACTTGGGGTTCCCTATTACGTTTCAATGAATTTGTCGCGCCCTGGCGAAGAGAATTTTTATCATTTGAAATGCATACTTATATCCTCCACCGTGGTTAGGAGATCTGCTAAAGCGTCAGTAATTGTCGGAACTCTGTTACTGGCTTTAAATCAAGGAGATTTCATAATTACTGGAGAATTTTATAGGGCAATGATATGGAAAATTCCACTTACATATCTGGTTCCGTTCTGTGTCGCTAGCTGGGGTTCAGTGACCAATGCAAGGAGATTTAATAGATCCTAAATTTAGGATCTAAACCAGCTTGGCTATTGTTACACCAGGCCCACCTTCTGCAGGTGCTGCTGGGTACTCAAATTCTTTGATCAGCGGATGCCGTAGGAGAAGTTCATGGGTGATTTTCCTCATGTCACCACCACTTCTCCCATGTATTATTTTTATAATCGCCATACCTGCCTCAGAAGCTCTGTATATATATGATTCAAGTTTTTCTTGTCCCACCTTTACGCTCAAATGTCTGAGGTTTACTTCCGTTGGTAAGGACATTTGTTTATATAGGTTTGATTGGTCAGGTCTTAGGTAGGGCATACTATCAAGCAAAAATTTGTTTCAATGATGTTATGAGTAAGGGATCCTGTTCAGGGAGCACGGTTCTCAAGTCTAAAATAAATCGATCGTCTTCAATGCGCCCGATCACGGGGTAATTTGCTTCCCTTAGTTTTTTTCCAACATCGTCGGGTGATTTAGACTTGATCGATATTGCTACTGAGTCTAGGTGCTCACCCGGTAGGCTTCCCCCTCCAATGGTGGATAATGTTTTCACGGTTTCGGTTGTTGTCTGTAATGATTCACTTATGCGCTCGGAACGGAGTAATAAATTTTCTACGGACGCTGAAATCATTCTCCAAACAGGAATTTTCGTTTCATTCTCTCCACGCAAGTAATGCAGAAGTGTTTCGTTAAGAGCAGCTAGATTCATTTTATCTATCCGAAATGCTCTAGCTAATGGGTGGTTAGACAATTTATTGATGTATTCTTTTTTCCCAACAACTATTCCCGCCTGTGGACCACCAAGTAGCTTGTCGCCAGAAAAAAAACATAGGTCGACTTCGGAGGCTACGCTTTCCTGAGGCATTGGTTCTTTTCCGAGACCATATTTGGTTGCGTCAACTATGCATCCGCTGCCAACATCATGTAGTACCGGTACATTGGACTTTTGCCCCACTGCAACCAGTTCACTGATTTTTGGTGAGTGAGTAAATCCGACGATCTTGAAGTTGCTAGCATGGACGGACAGAAGTGCTCCGGTGTTTTCGTCAATAGCACTTTCAAAATCTTTAGCATAGGTTCTATTTGTGGTGCCTACTTCAACAAGCCTGGATCCACTTTGAGCGAGGACATCAGGGATCCTGAATCCACCCCCTATTTCTACTGCCTCTGATCTGGATACTATGACACTTTTTCCATTTGCTATCGATGCAAGGCCTAGTATTAATGCTGCGGCATTATTATTAACTATTATCGCGGCCTCAGAACCAACGAGGTCACATATGAGTTGAGAGACCTGCGCTTGTCGTGACCCTCGTTTACCGGTGGCTAGATCAAGTTCTAGGTCACTATATCCCTCAGAGGCATGGCCAGCCGACAAAATTGATTCTTTGCTTATGGGAGATCGTCCAAGGTTGGTATGTAGTATGACTCCTGTTGCATTTATTACAGCCTGAGGCCATGATTTCCATCGCGTCGAAGCAATTTCTATAATTCTTTCAACAATAGTCTCAATCTGTGGTGGTGTTTCGCCTTTAGAAACTCGTTTTCGTGTATCTTGCAGGACCTCTCTAATCAATGTCGTGACCTTTTCTGGGTCGACTTCTTCTACAATCTGTTTGAGACTATCCTGCTGGAGAATCAAGTCAACACTAGGTATTTTTCGTAAATTATTCATAATCTTCAGACGTTATATGGAACAATTTTTCATGGTAACTACCGACAATTATATCTTTGACGTCCAGCCTTGAATGTGGATAAAACAAAAGTAAAAGACGAAATTTGAATAAACGTGGCATTTTAGGTGATTGGGCCGGTTAAATATGTTTGACCCATTTTTTGAGCTTGCTGTACAATGGCCGAATGATTTTTGCGGCGTAGGGGTTCAATGCTCAAAATCGGATTGACAGGTGGCATAGGCACAGGCAAATCTTCCGTTACGGAAGCTTTCCAGAGCCTAGGTGCTGCTGTTATTAATGCAGACTTACTAGGACATGACGCGTATCTTCCAGGAACAATTGGGTTTGAAGAGGTCGTGACAGAATTTGGACAGGAAATAGTAGGTTCTGACGGACAGATTGACAGGAAAAAACTAGGTCCTATCGTTTTCTCTGACTCTTCGAAGATGGACAGACTTAATGAAATCATGCATCCGTTGATTAGAGACTTAATAGATGAACGCCTAGTGTCTTTAGAGTCGAGTCAGAACAAGGTTGCTGTTGTCGAGGCTGCGATTTTAATAGAGGCAGGTTGGAAGTCCTTATTTGATGAAATATGGGTGGTTATTTCTGATCGAGAAGAGGTAATAAACCGCCTAGGAGTCAGAAATGGACTAAGTAGAGAGGATGCGGTAAAAAGAATAGATTCTCAAATGAGTAATAATGAGAGGATCGAACATGGGGATGTGGTGGTGGAAAATACTGGAAGTATGGAAGACCTTCAAACCAGAGTCAATTCGCTATGGTCTAAGAGGATTTCCACATAAATTGAGGAGTTGAGAGTTTAATTATGACAACCCAGTCCCTTTATAAGAGTTACATCATTGAAGAATATCAGCTCTTAGAGGAGCCATTCTATGTTCCCGTAGCGGATGAGATTGAGCTCTTTGAAGCTGCTTACAAACAGAAATTGCCTTTGATATTTAAAGGTCCCACGGGATGCGGCAAGACGCGATTCGTGGAATATATGTCTTACCGTCTTGGTCTGGAACTTACTCGAGTGAGAAAGGATGAGGGCGCAGAGGAGTCTAATAACGGGATTAACATGCCGCTAGTAACTATTGCATGTCATGAAGATTTGACGGCTAGTGACCTGGTCGGAAGGTACTTACTTGAAGGAGACCAGACTGTCTGGATCGATGGGCCGCTAACTAGGGCCGTCAAAGTAGGGGGTATTTGCTACCTAGACGAGATTGTTGAGGCCCGCAAAGATACGACAGTATTGATACACCCTTTGACAGACCACAGAAGAATACTTCCGGTAGAGAAAAAGGGAGAGTTATTAGAGGCGGCTGAGGGGTTTTTACTGGTTCTATCTTACAACCCAGGATACCAAAGTGCTCTCAAGGACTTGAAACATAGCACGCGACAGAGATTCGTTTCGATCGAATTTGATTATCCTCCAAGGGATATAGAGGCTGAAATAGTTCAGCACGAGGCTGGTATAGATAAGGACACAGCAGACCAGTTGGCAAAACTTGGGGAGAAGATAAGAAACTTGAAAGAACATGGATTGGGGGAAGGAGCTAGCACTCGGCTGCTAATATACGCTGGTAAGTTGATGGCTCAAGGAATTCCAGCACGTCGGGCCTGTCAAGTCTCCGTGAACTGGGCAGTAACTGATGATCATGCAATTCAGCAGAGTATCACCGAGATAATTGCCTCAATATTTGAATAGAAATTTTTCGGAAGTTGCTTTGAAACCAAATTTCGATTTGATTACAAAGTCGGTTGAACAATGCTCTCCTAAGACGATGGATAGTATGAATCTGAAGCCGGCAGGGGTGATGGTTCTCTTATTTGAGAGAGAGGGAGAGCACACGGTTATTCTAAACCGGAGGACAAACATAGTGGACCATCATAAAGGAGAAATATCCTTCCCTGGCGGTAGGATGGAATCCGATGATGAAGGGCTGCTTGACACCGCTCTTAGAGAAACCTTTGAAGAGATGGGAATCAAAAAAGAATATATAACCGTTCTGGGCAGTATAGATGATACTCAGACGAAAACTGGATACATGATACGGCCTTTTGTCGGGATCATCGATTATCCGTACAGTTATACTCTGAGTAAGTACGAGGTTGAAGAAGTCTTAGAGATGCCTCTTTTTGGACTTTTTCGATCCGAATACCAGAGAGACGAGATCCAGCTATTACAAAAAAATGAGGTGAAGTCACCAGTATATGTCTTTGATGGAAATGTTGTTTTTGGTGCGACTGCAAGAATTCTCGAGAATCTCGCAGACATAATCGCCTCAACTTGATCATTTAAGGAAGCTTGTAAAACAGATAGGAGCTGTCGTGGCATCTAAAGTCCCCCCAGTACTAGCGGCGCTAAAATCAGATTTTGAGAAATACCCGGAACCTGTTCTGGAACGTTTTGAACGATCAGCAAAGAGAATGCCTTCTGCATTGACCGACGAGCAGCTTTTGTTCTGGGCAAAAATGGGTATTACTATCGCTGATCAAACTGTTAGGTCGTGGGAAGCAGCTTCGCATTTTTATCAAGTTAGTCCCGCTGTGCTCGCATCTATGCCTTACAGTTATTTTGAAAAATGGATGGAGTGTGGTTCTAAATTATGTGAAGAATCTCCCACTCTCGCTTCGGCGTATTTTGAAGCTAGTCCAGGGGCTATGGGTAAGCTCAGGTCCCGTCATATTGAAAGTTGGGCGGGCCTAGGGGATAGTCTGTACAAGGGAACATGGAAGTCTTCTACCTTGGCTTGTAAATTCTTTGCACACAGCCCTGCTTTACTGGATACTCTTTCTTTTCAGGAACTCGAAAGATTTGCAGGGTTTCTTGATGCTCTTTCCCACCGTTCATACGACTTAGCATCTGAATGCCTGGCACTTGGAGAGCAGATATTCCCACTCGTTGGGGAGGATAAAGATGCTTTTTTATCTCTTGCATCCACGCTAGTTGATACAGGCTGGAGAGAAGTTAAAAGTTTTTTCGAAGCCGGTTCCAAAGCACTCCCACGGATAGAGCCAGATCAAAGGCTTAGATTCATGAAATTGGCTGAGAATTTGGTGCAAAATGGAGGAACAAATATCCCGGGCACTATGCTTGAGATCTCTCAGGCATTGTCAGAACTGGAGGAAGAGAATCACAGTATTGTGTTGGGACTTTCTGAAAACCTTCTAGATGAAGAAGCTTTGGCAATGCCAGAATTCATAAAGTCAGCCCCAAATGCGCTGGAAAAGCTAACCATATCTCAGTTAGGACGTTGGTATGAAGAGGGGGTAAATACTCTCAAGCAGAATCGAGATGGTGGATTGGCTTACTTTCGCATTGAATCCTCCCACTCAGAAGAGGTAATTGAGGCTCTCTCGAGTGGAATAGAGTTTGATCGTGTCAAACCCGTTATGGAGATGTACTGTCGAGGTCTGGCAGGTGCGGAGATAAAGCTTGCCCAGACTGGGGATCTTGTTGAAAAGAACATAGGATGGGTTTCGAATGAATCCCCGACTACTGAGGGCTCTACAGTGTATGTTCCAACTGCTGTGGACAGGTACACTTCTAAAGAAGAAAACTTCTCCTGGTTCAAAGTAGTATCTACCCATCAAGTCGCCCACTTAGAATTTGGGAGTTTCGGTTTTGAATTTGAAACCAAATCGACGCTATTTGATGATTTAAGACCGAGGCTTGAGGAAATACGTACTGAGTCTGCTTCGAAAAAACTGGAAGAACAAGTAGAGGCCGCGCTCCACCAACCTGAAGGATCTGAACTGGAAGAAATCGGCACAGCAGAATCAGAGGAAATAGACACTGATGCCGAAGAAACCTCACAAGGCCTCGAGAGAGCCTGGTTGACGGATATGCAGAGGTATTTTGACCTATTTGAGGATCGGAAATTGGCGTTAGACATATTTACAGTAGTTGAGGATGGACGCCTTGATTCTCGAGTGAAGATTGAATACCCAGGAATAAAGTCTTCATATACGAAAGTGCAATCCGATTCCCATGAGAATCGGATGGATATAAAAGAACTGCCCGCAAGAGAAGCTCTAGTTGAATTTATGGTTCGCCTGAGCCTTCAACAGTATGAGGGAGTCGAGGCGCCGATACGTTATGCGGATGAGGCAAGAAGAATTGCTGTTCTTGCTAAAAGAGTACTTGTTCCTGAAGCAACTGTGGAAGACGTTTCAGAAGCTTCATTGAGGATATATGCCATTATCGCTGGAATTCCAAACGAGGAAATTCCTCCAGAAGATTGGGACGATATGGACTTCGAAGATGAAGATGAGGATGAATATGAAGATCCTGATGAAATGGAACAATTACTCCAGCAGATAGGAATGGGCATGGAAATGGAGCTCCGCCCGGAAGGCGAGGAGGAATACGAGTCCATTGAAGATGTGGATTTCAGAGGCGATTTTAAGCCTGAATTAGCCCAACTTATGACTGAACTCCGTATGCAGCAGCAAGATCAAATGACCGATGCAGAAGGAGAACCTCTAACACAAGAACAGCTTCAAGAGCTGTTGGAGAATAGTGCAGAACTTGATCTCCAGGCGGTACAGGGTGAAATACAAGAATCAAGTGGAATGTTTGCCGATAACATAATGAAGGAGGCTGGTGCTGATATGCCACAGTCTCCAGAAAATTCCCAAGGTCCATTTGTTCATGTGGATGAAGAAGGGGGAGAGCTAGAATCAGCTGAGCCTGAAACGTTTGTTTACGATGAGTGGGATTTTAGGGCTGATGACTACAAACCTAGGTGGTGTGTAGTGAAACAGAAGATGATGCAAGAAGGAGACCCAACCTATTTCGGAGCTACCCTCAATGAATATGGGACTCTAGTGACCAGAATTCGAAGACAGTTTGAAATGATGGTTCCCGAGATGATGAGAAAAGAACGGAAGTTGATGGATGGGGAAGATATCGACATAGATGACGTTATCGAAAATATGGTTGATATAAAAACTGGAGCCAGCCCAGACGAAAAATTTTATTGGAGGCGGAACAAAGTTCAAAGGGACGTAGCTGTTGCTTTTTTACTTGATACGAGTGCATCAACCGCGGAGGCGATTGATGAGGGTAAGAAGAATCAGGACGATTGGGACGCGCCAGATGATCCAGTGGAATATATGGTGTGGCTTAGGACTCGCCGTGGAGAGCAAATGCGCCGATCCTATAAACGGATCATCGACATGGAAAAAGAGTCTATGGTACTGCTTATAAATGCTCTTGAAGCAATTGGTGATACCTATGGAATATATGGGTTTTCGGGGTACGGACGGGAAAATGTGGAATATTACACAGTTAAAGATTTGCAGGAGAATTTTTCTGACCGAGTAAAAAAGAGAATAGATCGTATAGCCCCTCTTCATGCAACAAGAATGGGCCCAGCAATACGTCACACCGCTTATAAATTGGAGCAAACTGATGCTCGGACAAAAATACTTTTTATGATAAGTGATGGAAGACCGCAAGACAGGGGTTATAGCAGAGAAGGCGTTGAGAAAGAATACGCCGTTCACGACACTAAAATGGCTTTTGACGAGGCTAAGAAGAAGGGAATTAATTCCTTTTGTCTAACAGTGGATAAGAATGGTCATGACTATCTCAAAACGATGTGTTCTGACATGGGGTATGAAATTCTAGATGATATCAATGACTTACCAGAGCGCTTGTTGGTCTTGTACAGACGCCTAACAATGTAGCTCTATATAACTGATAACTTAGGTACGAACGTTGGACTGTGTTGTAGCAATTGATTTGGGAACTTCTTCAGTAAGGGCTTCCTCCTACGATGTTTGTGCCAATGTGATTCCAAATTGCTCGGTGGTAGTTCCCCTATCGATCAATTACACAACTGATGGTGGGGCATATGGGGATCCTGTTGAAATTGCTAAAAATGTAGAGACCTGCGTTGATCAGCTTATAAACCTGTGCCATGATCAAGACTTGAGGATTTTAGCAGTCGGAATTGATGTATTCGCAGGGACCTACGTTGGTTTGAATACAAATGATGAACCTGTTACAGATCTGTTTACATACGCTGAAACAAGGTCTTTTGAACAAGCTACGGCACTACGAGAAGATTTCATATCTAGCCTGGATATCCAAAAGACGGGAGTCCCTGTACATTCCGCGTATTTCCCTCCTATTTATAGATGGTTGAAAGACACTAATGCCTTACGGCGCGATCCTGTGTTGTGGACCGATATAGGTGGATTCTTGTTTAAAAGATGGTTCGATGAATCTCCTTCCATTAGTTTTTCAATAGCCTCTTGGATGGGACTCATGGATCGTTCAACAGAGACAATTAATGAGGACTTGCTCAAATTTCTTGATCTGAGCCCAGATAATTTTCCGGAGACTAAACCTTATGACCAGGCTCTTGTAGGATTCTCAGAAATGTTTGCCAAAAGATGGCCTACTTTGGATGGAGTACCATTTCTATTACCAGTGGGAGATGGTGCGGCTGCTACAGTCGGAAGTGGGTGTGCATCTTATAAGCGAGCTGCACTGACAATTGGGACCACGGGCTCTCTTCGCATGTTTGCTGAAGGCCATGATGTGTACGTTCCAGATGGACTTTGGTCCTACAGATTAGCTAATAATTCACTGATAGGTGGTTCGTTAAATGATGGAGGCACTCTTCTTTCTTGGGGGATGGCTAATCTCAAGATTCCTTCTAACTACAAGCAGTTGGATCAAAAGTTATTTGAATCAAAGCCTAATACTCATGGATTAACCTCCCTTCCATTTCTTACTGGAGAACGAAGTCCGGGATGGGCCGTAAATGCGCGTGCCGCTATTTCCGGAATAAGGATCGATACAACAGGAATAGATATAGTGCAGTCGTTGATAGAATCTATGTCCTATCGATTTAAGCTGGTTTACGATATTCTCTGTCAGGATGTTGCTGAACCTACTGCCATAGTCGTGAGTGGAGGTGCGCTGGAGAATTCGATGTATCTGGCGCAGGTTATGGCTGATGTGTTGGGTTCTAAGATTCTGGTACCCGAGTCTAAACAACTCACCTCTAGAGGCACTGCTATTCTTGCACTTAAGTATTCTGGTTTATGGAAGAGCTTGGACGAATTTTTACCCGTAACTGGGCATGAGGTCGAGCCAGATATGCAGAGAAACAAGATTTACTTAGATGCGATTGCTCAACACAAAACCTTGTATGAAATGCTAATATGAAGGTGACTGGAACCTAGTCTATTTAGGTAGGCGTATGGCTCGTGTGTCTAAATAGTGATAATTGTGGAGTTATTGAAATGCCCCAATCTTTAATACTAAAAAAACTCAGTGATTTGGGTCAGTCGGTGTGGTATGACAATATTAGTCGAGAGCTTATACAGAGTGGAGGACTAGGTGAAATTGTAGAGAATGGAGTTACTGGATTAACCTCTAATCCTTCCATTTTTGAAAAGGCTATTTCCACTAGCTCTGTATATGATAGCGACATAGAGTCTCTGGCCCGAAATGACTTGAGAGACGACGAGATTTTTGAAGCATTAGCTATATCAGACATTCAGGATGCCGCTGATTTGTTGAGCGATATATATCATGCGACTGGCCAAACGGATGGATTTGTCTCACTGGAGGTTAATCCTCATCTTGCAACGGACACAAAGGGAACTATCAAGGAAGCCAGGAAGCTGTTTCAAGCCGTTGACAGGCCAAATCTTATGATAAAGGTTCCGGCCACTCCTGCAGGTATCCCAGCCATAAAGACTCTCATTTCTGAGGGTATAAACGTCAACGTGACTCTTATATTCTCTAGGGTGGTGTATGGAACTGTTAGAGAGGCATATATATCTGGTTTAGAAGAATTATCAAATAGGGGAGGGGACCTGAGTAAAGTTTCCTCCGTAGCTTCTTTTTTCGTAAGTAGAGTGGATACCGCCATTGATGGATGTTTGGAAGAATCAGGCCAGCATTTAATTGGGAAATCAGCTATTGCCAATGCTAAAGCGGCATATGCAGATTTTCGGCAGACATTTTCCTTGGGTCGGTATCAAACTTTGCAAAATAGCGGTGCTAAGGTTCAAAGGCCTTTATGGGCGAGTACAAGCGTAAAAAATCCAGACTTTAGTGATGTTATGTATGTAGACTCGTTGATAGGTTCTGACACTGTAAATACTATGCCGGATGTCACGTTAGATGCATATAAAGATCATGGTAATCCAAGTCTTACAATAGAAAGTAACTTAGACGATTCTTTGGCTCACTTGGACATGATTGAGGATGCTGGCGTTAATATGGATGAGATTACGGAAAAATTACTTGTCGATGGGCTCAAGGCATTTTCTGACTCCTATGACCAATTGATAGAGAACATTTCTGATAAGAGGACATCACTCCTGGTAGAACAACAGAGCTCAGATTGAAGTCTCCAAATTGACACCGGATTATTCGTTCATAGATAGCACCGATAAGTCACTTCGTCAGGTTCTTGAAGGCATTCTTTGTAAGGATCCGAATTTATGGGGCTACGCATTTGATGACCCTTCAGATTTTCTAGGATGGGTTGATGCACCTCAAGAGACTCTTGATCAACTTTCAGATCTGACTGCAATGGTGCCTGACCTACATATGGAATTTGACCAAGCTGTGTTATTGGGTTTTGGTGGAAGTAGTCTGTCTGCTCGAACCTTGATCGATTTGTATGGAGAGATTTCAGGACTAGAATTCAGTTACTTAGACTCCACCATACCGTCTCAGATCGAAACTGTGGAAAGATCCATGAATTTAAGTAGGACACTTTTCCTAGTTTCTTCGAAATCTGGTTCTACATTCGAGACAATGTGTCTCTTTAAGTATTTTTTTCAAAAAGTATCAACATTCTCTGATAGGACTAATATAGGGGACCAATTTCTTGCTATTACAGACAAGGGATCCCCACTAGATATTGTTGCTAAGGAAAATGAATTCCGGATGGTACTACATGGATATCCTGGGGTTGGTGGCAGATACTCGGTCTTTACTCCTTTTGGTGTTTTCCCGGGCCTTTTATCAGGCGTGCCTGTACAGGCTGTTCTTGAAGGGGGGGTGTCTGCTTCAAAAGCAACAGGCCAAAATGGTGAGCTGGTATTTATAGAAGATCTTTTAAGGTTTTTACTAAATGGATTGAAACGAGGCAAAGATAAGTTAGTTATTTATACCGACGAGGGCCTGGAAGGAATGGGGTTATGGATAGAGCAGATGCTGGCCGAAAGTTTAGGCAAATCTGGAGTTGGTATTATTCCAGTGGTCCGATCACACACTGAGGGTTCAGCAATTGAAAGAAATGACTCGATGGTAATGAATATCCGTGTTAATAAAGAATCAAATTGGAAATCCGGACCCGATGAATATTCAATGGTCATAGACTCGCCATTTTCTCTTGGATTTCAGCTCTTCACATGGTCGTTAATTACTGCTGCCTTGGGAAAACTCATGGGAGTTAATCCATTTGATCAGCCCCACGTGGAATCTTCCAAGAAAGCTATGTCCGTGATCTTACACTCTGAGAGTGATGATACTGAGATTTCTTGGGACGAACAAATGAAATCTGCAAGTGATCTCATAACTTCTGCAAATTATAGAGATTACATAGGTATTCTTTGTTATCTACCAAAATCAGATAAAGTTCTGCAATTAACCAAAGTTTTGGTTGATCGAATTGAGAGAGAAACTGAACTGGTTTGTACTTTGCATTTGGGGCCGGGCTATTTGCATTCGGTCGGCCAACTACATAAGGGTGGGCCTGAAAATGCGAGGTTTTTAATGATAGGTGAAAAGTTTTCTGATGAATCTTTGGTGTTACCAGGAGAAACCTACGGGTTTACGAAAATACTTGAAGCTCAATTTAATGGAGATTTCCTAGCCCTGACGTCATTTAAGAAGAAAGTTACTCGTATTCGTTTTATGGAAGGCATAGAAAACGGATTTTTGAGAATGTTTAAGGATTTACATCTCAATATTTTCTAATTTAATCTTATTAGATATAAAAATCTGTTATTAATTTGCAATAATAGATTTTTTATCGTTATGTAGTCTATTATGATATTTATTGATGAGATTCATAGGCTTTTACCTAAGTTTAATAATCGTTTTGTTTTTAGTTGGCTGCCAATCGGGATCTACTGATTCAGGGCCTTCACCAACTGGAACTGCTGTTTCGACGGTTGCACCAACCGTGACCGCCACCCCGACTGCTGCCCCAACCACAACTGCTACTCCGACCGTTGTTCCAACCGCAACTACTACTCCGACTGCTGCTCCAACCGCAACTGCTACTCCGACTGCTGCTCCAACCGCAACTGCTACTCCAGTGAATTATCGTACTTTTATAAGCAGAGATAATGGGTTGGTATTTGTTTTGCCTCAGACTTGGGAGCGCAAAGTTGAATCTGGTGGATTGCAAATCTTTTGGGCTGACGCGAATTTAGTGGTCTCAGAGGTGACATCTTCCACTCAGACTTTGGACTCTTTTGTTGAAAACTGGTTTAGAGACAAGCCATTGTTTTCAGAAACGAACAGCACCCAGGAAAACAATATGAAAATAATTACAGGTTCTGTGGGGAGGGCATATCGGCAGTTTGTTTTTATCGAGAATGCTGCTCAGGGCTTTAGTATTTTTACTTTCGGTGCTAATCCTGATTACCTGGAAGATTACGTACCTGTTTTTGAAGGAATACAAGATTCCATAAAAATAGATGCTTCGTTAATTCCACACACGCCCACTCCTTCTCCCACAATGACTCCAACTCCTATTTATACTCATGTGAATGGTGATCAAATTCCTTCAAAAACTGTGGCGGGAACTGACATATGTGATCAGCGTTTTTCAGAAACAGCGTTTTGTATAGAGTTATTGACATATGAAGGTGTCACTGACACACATGTTCAAAAGGCTGTAGATGGATTACTAGCAATAGTGGGAAGATACCCTGTTTACGAGCCTGAATTGACGGTAACGTGGCCGGAATTTGGTCCATCTGGCGGAATACAAAGCTATTTAGGATATATAATTTGGGATCCAGCAGTGTCACCGAAAGACGAAGTATTAAGTGATATTTGCAAATTTAGGTATGTGGCTGCTGGGTTACATGTTAAGCAAGATAAGGATATATGTGAGTCCAGAGTTTCTGGTGGGTTGGAAGGCACAGCCAGTGGCGGCGCTAACCAAAGTGGTGCAGAGCTCCAGAGCAATGGCTACATTATCAATAGTAGTACCGCGCTGTATAGTAACCCTATCCAGAGTCCGGTCGCGCCTGCAAGGTCACTGTTTGGCGACCCTAGAAAAGTGACTGCCCACGAATATTTTCACTCCTATCAAGACTCTCACGGTGTGAGAATCCTTGGTTCAGCTTCTCCACCCTCTGTAGTTCGCAAAACGGGGCCTGTTTGGCTGCTAGAAGGATCTGCCGAATATGCAGCGGTAAGGGTATCGTCACTGGAAGGATGGATGAATTGGGAAACTCAGATGAAAGAACGGATGAATGTTGCAAAGGATGCCCTTGCCGCATATCCAAATAAGTCTATTGATGACCACACGACTCCAGAACAAAAAGATATAAATGATCAGGAGTCTGCCGCTTTGGGACATGCACTCAGTTATGAACTTGCCACCTGGGCGGTGGCTTATGCAATTAGTATCTCATCTCATGATGCCATGATGGTTAATTACTGGGATGACTTAGAGAACTATGGGTATGAAGAATCTTTCAGGAGAAATGCTGGTATGAACCTGCAGGAGTTTTATATCTCGTTTGGTGAATTTAGAAAAAAATCGCTTGACGAGCAGTACAGTAGTATTTCTACCCAAATTAGTCAGTAAAAGAACTTCTGACCTATTTTATTCATATCCTAAGTGCTGGATAGAACGGCCAACGCCTTCTCTGAAACACTTCTATATTCATTAAGAACGTCGTTGCTTAAGAGAGAAGTAGGTTTAGATGTGTCCTGATATTCAGATCGCAGTCCAATTGCGCCGAGGAAGTCTAGATCCAGTTCATCTGCTATTTCTTTGCCCGCCCCTTCTCCGAACACGCCACCTGACATATTCTCTACTACTCCAAGTACATTAACTTGTAGCTTTCGGACCATGTTTATACTTCTCTTTGCATCTACCTTTGCCAGCTCCTGTGGGGTAGTAACCACTATAAAACCGTCCATGGTCAGGACTTGCATTATTGTCAGAGGAGCATCGGACGTACCAGGCGGTAAGTCAACTATCAGATAGTCTAGATCACCCCAATCTGTGGATTGAAGCATTTGATTGATTGCGTTGTGAATCATGGGTCCACGCCAAATAATTGCCTCATCTTCGTTTTCCTGGAAAAAAGCCATCGACATAACTTTGACACCAAATTTTTCGGGCGGGATCATTTTTTTATCCTCGCCGACCATTGGTTGATCAAAAGAGTTGATTGCACGAACTACATTTGGACAATCGACGTCAACGTCTAGTATGCCTACACGAGCACCGTCATTTGCCAATGTTGCGGCTAGGTTTACAGCGATAGTTGTTTTTCCAACTCCGCCCTTGCCGCTGTAAACACCGATCTTGTTTTTTATGCCCGCCAATGCTTCGTCGATCTGGCGTTTCTGTTCGAATTGGCGTTTCATCGCCTCTATACGGGCGCGTGCCTGTGCGGGGTTTTGCTGGCTCATAGGATACTCCCAATGGGAATTTACAAGGAAACTTGGTTATTGACTATATGGTTAATCTAAACCCAATAGTCTTTTACCCTCTTCTGTGATCATGTCTGGAGTCCATGGAGGGTCAAACACTAGGTCTACGTTAATATCTTCAATGCCTTCAACTTCTGCGAGGCGCCATTCAGCTTGTTGCGCGATATACGGTCCCATTCCGCATCCTGCAAAAGTTAAAGTCATTCTGACGTCAACGTCGCCGTCGTCGACTTCGACACCGTAAACAAGTCCTAAATCGACTATGTTCACGGGAATTTCAGGGTCATATACATCCCTTAAAGCTTCTAGCACTTCGTCATGGGTTACAGTCGCAGATTCTGCCATTATTCACTACCTGACTTCAGAACATTTTTGGTTGCATTCGGATATCCCAACAGTCTTCTTGACTGATCTGGTCATGAATAGATTGTATCTACCCAATCTTTAGGGTGTCAATTTTGATCTGTTGTGGTTCTCATTAGTTTTATATTAATCGATAAGTACTTTACGCAAGTCAACAATCTGATCTCTCAGTAGCGCTGCCTTTTCAAACTCAAGATCTCTAGAAGCGGATTTCATCTGAGATTCCAAGTCTTTTATAAGACGAGTGATGTCTTCCTTGGGAAGGTCATCTCCAGATATAGAATGATCTAATTGCGGCTCTGAAATCGCTCGGACTCTTTCTGTAATGTCACGTATTGTTTTTCGGATGCTTTGGGGCGTAATACCGTTCTCACGATTGTGCGATTCCTGGATCTGTCTCCGTCGTTCTGTTTCATCTATTGCCCGTTTCATGGAATCAGTGACAACATCAGCGTACATAATTACCTTGCCATCAATATGTCGCGCTGCCCTTCCGATGGTTTGAACGAGAGCGGTTGTGGATCTTAGATACCCTTCCTTATCGGCGTCTAAGATAGCTATTAAACTGACTTCGGGGAGATCCAGACCTTCCCTTAGCAAGTTGATACCAACAAGAACATCGTAAACTCCGAGACGTAAATCTCTAAGTATTTCACTTCTTTCTAGAGTGTCTATTTCAGAGTGCAGATACTGGGTTCGGATGCCGGTTTCTTTTAAGTAATCTGACAGCTCTTCGGACATTCTTTTTGTCAAGGTTGTGATTAGGCAACGTTCACCCTTGTTAACCCGCTGATTCACCTGGTACAAAAGGTCGTCGATTTGACCATCTACAGGCTTTACTTCTATAACGGGGTCTGTAAGCCCTGTAGGACGTATAACTTGCTCAATTATTTTTTCGCTGTGTTCCATTTCATATGGCCCGGGGGTAGCTGAGACATAGACGGCTTGACTGACTCGGTCCTCAAACTCTTCAAAATTCAAAGGGCGATTATCTAGGGCGGAGGGTAGGCGAAAACCATGTTCGACTAGGGTCTCTTTTCTTGAACGATCACCTTTATACATGGCCCTTATTTGAGGAATCGTCATGTGACTTTCATCTACAAAAAGGAGGAAGTCGTCTGGTAGGTAGTCCATTAGAGTATATGGAGTACTTCCCGCTGCTCTTTGTGCGAGGTGCCTAGAATAGTTTTCTACTCCGGCGCAATAGCCTGCAATTTCCAGCATTTCGAGATCATAGTTTGTTCTCGATTCTAGTCGTTGTGCTTCTAATATCTTCCCTTGGCTTTTTAGAAGTTTTAAATGAAGGGCGAGTTCATCTTGGATATCTGCGATTGCATTCTTGAGTTTTTCTTGAGAGGTGACAAAATGTTTGGCTGGAAATATTTCTATTGTTTCTCTTTCAGACAGGACTTCTCCAGTTAAAGGGTCTAGTTGGATGATTCTCTCTACATCGTCACCCCAAAATTCTATTCTGACTCCAAGATCTTCGTATGCTGGCATAATTTCCAGAGTGTCTCCTCTTACCCTGAACCTACCTCTTGCCAGGTCGTAGTCGTTACGTTCATATTGCATATCTACCAATTGACGAATCAACTTGTTTCTATTTCTAATTTCTCCTTTGCGGACGGAAGCAACAAATCCTTCATATTCATCAGGGGACCCGAGACCAAAAATGCATGAAACAGAAGCCACTATCAAAACGTCCCTACGAGTCAAAAGTGCTCTTGTCGCCGCATGGCGGAGTTTATCTAACTCTTCGTTGACATCGGCATCTTTTTCTATATACGTGTCAGTTCTGGGAACGTAAGCCTCTGGTTGATAGTAATCGTAATAACTAACGAAATATTCGACAGCATTTTGCGGGAAAAACTCTTTAAATTCTGTAGCGAGCTGTGCAGCGAGAGTTTTGTTATGGGCGATTACCAAAGTTGGTTTTTGAACTTTTTCTACTACGCATGCCATCGTAAAGGTCTTGCCGCTGCCAGTAACACCCATGAGGGTCTGGTGGCCTGCTCCTCCATCTATCGCTGAAGACATCTCATCGATAGCTGTGGGTTGATCACCAGTGGGACCAAAATCTGAAACTATCTTAAATTTTGTCAACGGTCACGTTATTTTTCCTAGTTCAAATACCATTTCACTAGTTTGATATTCGACAGAGTTTGTAAAGTTATTGATTATATTTTTGGTCATAAAACCATTATTTAAAAAGAGATACTCGGCTTCCCTAGGATGAGTATATCTAAGTGGAAAATCTGCGTACCTTGTTTCTGTGACGGTCCCAGCTCTAGAGATCTCCACTACCAATGTTGTTTGTATCACTTGCGTATGCGTATCGAAGCTGGATTTATGTTTAACCAAAGTTGATCTTCCCGAGGCTTCGTCATATATTTTTTTGACGTCGTAGAAAACCCTACTGTCTTGATCAAACATTTCCAAGCTCGGAAAGAACATATCTACGATCACTTTACCATCATGTTTTAGATGTTTGTGTATTGCTGCCAAACATTGTTCCTGGTCGCTGACCGTAAGCAAAGATTGAAAACCTCTAAACGGGATAATAACAAGGTCAAATTTTGAATCTAGTGCAAAAGATCTCATGTCACCTATGACACAGTCTAAAAGGAGACCTCTTTGCATTGATTTTTCTTTGAGTATAGTGACCATCTGGGTTGATAGATCTAGTGCAGTCAAATTAGAGGTTATTTCTGCTATGGGTATACTAACTCGGCCAGTTCCACATCCGAGTTCTAGCACTTCATAGTCGGGTTTTTTAATTTGGTCGATATAGTATGGGATGTCATCAACCACATCCTCATATACTGTGTCATATAGGTTTGCCCATATGTCATAGTTAATAGTCACAAGAAACACCTTCTACTGAGATGTCAAAAATTGCAAAGCAAGCCTGAGTTTTTCCTCAGTAGTTAATCTGTCATTTTCTCCTGTATTTGTTGATGTGATAGCTCTACGCGTTTCCTGTACTGAATATCCCAGGGATGTGAGTGAGTCGAAGACGTCATCTACAATTTCCGCTCCTCCCGGGATAGACCAGGATTGATCTAATTTTCCTTTAAGTTCTAAAACAATTCGGCTAGCAGTTCTAGCTCCCACTCCAGGAACTCTCTTAAACGAGTCTGTATCTTCTGACTGTACTGCCGCGGCCATCGTGCCCGCGTCGAAAGTTGAAAGAACTGCGATGGCTAATCTTGGTCCTACTCCGTTGATATTGATTAGCGCCTCAAACGCCATCCTGTCTTCTTCGGTTGCAAATCCGTACATAGTGATACTGTCTTGTCTCAGTTGCAATGAAGTTAGAAGTTTTACGGAATCTCCCGAATCGCCAATTCGATCAATGGTGGAAGTGGGTGTACTTATCCTGAAAGTGACTCCTGAGACAATTATGTCTACGTATTCAGGACCCTTTGATTCTATTTTTCCAGTGATCGCAGAGATGAGCGTGTTGACCATTTCTACTCCAAAAATAGGTTATCTAACATCGTCGCATTATGGTGACAAATTGCTACCGCTAGAGCGTCAGTAACATCATCGGGGCCATTGATTTCTATATTACCCAACAATATTTTGACCATAGCTTCAACCTGTTCTTTGGAGCTGCCGCCATAATCTGTCACAGCCTTTTTTATTTCCCTAGGCGCATATCTAAAAACTGATATTTCTTTTTGTGCGGCGGCTATAAGAACCACTGCCTGAGCCTGACCAATAGCGATTGCCGTCTTGGGATTTTTAGATACAAAGGGTTCTTCAACCGCTATTGCGTCGGGTTTAATCTCCCCAATAATGATTTCTATTTCGTTGTAGAGTTCACGAAGCCTCTTCTCTATTGAGAACGAACGATGTGGAGTGAGGCAACCATGAGCTACAGTGGCTAATTCACCAGATATTGAGTCCACGGCCCCGAATCCCATCCTAATCGTTCCAGGATCGACGCCAAGTACCCTCAAAGACTTTTTATCCTTTAGCCTGACTGAAAACTTACCAGCGCATCTTCGGGAAAGTCGGCGTTAGAATACACTTTCTGAACGTCGTCAAGGTCTTCTAATGTGTCTAGTAATCTTAAGGTCTGTACTGCCTTACGGCTTTCTAGCATTATTGTATTACTGGGGATCATAGAGAGTTCAGTGGACGCTATCGCAGCGTTGTTATCTGCTAATGAGGATCGAATTTCCATCAAGGATGTGGGTATGGAATATACGTGCAATGTTCCATCATAAGTTTCAAAATCATCCGCTCCTGCGTCTATTGCGATAAGGGCTAAATCTTCTGCCTTGTCCTCCTCAACATCAACAACTATTACCCCTTTTTGTTCAAATTGCCAGGCAACAGCTCCTGATTCCGCCATATTACCCCCCGCTTTGGAAAAGGTGGAGCGTATATCGGAAACAGTCCGATTCTTATTGTCTGTCAAAGTTTCAAGCATTATGCCCACGCCTCCTGGCCCATACCCTTCGTAAGTAATCTCAGACATTGCCTCCCCGTCAGAGCCTTCTCCACTTCCCTTTTTGACAGCTCGGTCGATATTATCTGCAGGCATATTTGCGTCTTTAGCAATTTGGATTGCCATGCGAAGCCGGAAATTCATGTCAGCGTCACTTCCCCCCACTTTAGCAGCGACTATTATTTCCTTAGATAATTTAGTGAAAAGCTTGCCTCTCTTCGCATCCGTGGCAGCCTTTTTATGCTTTATGGTGGACCATTTAGAATGTCCCGACATGTTATCTGACAACCTCACTATAGACTTATATGGTCAACCCGAGATTCTACTAATCTCAGATCTTAACTATTGCCGATTCTACCATCTCAAATTGAATTGATGGTCCGCTATAGAAAAATTTGAGACCTAAACTCTGGTTTTCCGGAGATTCCCGGGTTCAATCGAAACAAAGCTCCAGCTTGCAATCCGTTTTCTGAAGGGTTGTCACCACCTGCAGTTGTCACGTACATGTCAGTGTAAGAATTGCCTGAGTCCTCTTTATTCAAAGGATTCTCAGCGAAGGTAGGACAGGAGACCTTTTTAGTGTTGAAGTCTATTTTGTTCACCTGCTCCCCGTCTGGACTGTATCTGTACAAGGCCCAGCCGTCCCAACGGGCTGACCATACGTGGTCTTCTGAGTCAACTGTCATGCCGTCAGGTATCCCTTCATTAATGGGGGTGGTTATAAAAACCGATCGTTCCGATAGTTCTCCATTAATTGGATTAATTCGGTATTTATATATCGTGTGAGCAGTGGAGTCTGTGTAATACATCCATTCGCAGTCTGTTGTAAATCCCAGACCATTTGATATTCCGATTCCGGTTATGACCGGTTGGATGGAACCATCAGGGTCCAGTCGGTAGAGAGTTCCAGGGTTTTCCGTGGTGGACATAGTTCCACAAAAAACGCTCCCGTTGGGAGCAGCGATCACGTCATTGAATCGCGACGTTTCTTCACCTTCCAGAGTTTCTATTACATAATTAAGGTCATTCCCGTCCCAGATGGCAATAGCTCCTTTTTCCATAAATAATAGGAGCTTCCCGTCACTCTGTATCGTTATTCCTCCAACTTGAGGTCCTTTGTAGATTTGTTCATGTTTGTTGGTAAAGGGGTCGTATCTGAAAATGAAACCTGATGGGATGTCTAGCCAGTAAAGCTTTTTTTCTTGCGAATGCCAGATTGGACCTTCACCCGTTACGCATTTGTAATTTGCTATCACTTCCATATTAATCTCCGAATAATCTAATATTTTTTGTAAACTGTTTGTATTGGTAAAATACCATTGATTGGCAAAGAGGTGAAAAAGGCCGGTGTTCCAACTGCTTATAACGAGCCGACCTAAACAGTGGATTAAAAATTTTGTAATTTTTCTACCACTATTATTTTCATTCAATGAGTCTTGGTCTTTAGGAAGTGACACCGAGGCATTTAATTTTCTAATAGAGGTCACTATTTCATTTGTGATTTTTACTTTGGCGAGTTCCTCTGTCTATCTCGTTAATGATGTTATTGATGCACAGGAAGATAGATCACACCCGATAAAGAAAAAACGACCTGTAGCTGCAGGCACCCTGAGTATCCGATTCGCGATATTCTCATCTATTTTCGCTGCTTCCATCAGTTTGCTTACTTCTTGGATATTTGTCTGGGAATTGACTCCGATACTTGCAATATACCTTGGGTTGATGCTCTCCTACGTCTTACTGTTTCGGAGGTTTATCATCTTGGATGTTTTCTGCATAGGTCTGGGGTTCATGCTCAGAGTTATTGCGGGGGGTGTAGTAATAGGGATACCAATATCTCCATGGTTGTACGTATGTATGGGATTTGGGGCGCTTTTCATAGGATTTTCCAAACGTAAAGGAGAGTTACTAAGTGTCAGCGGCATGTCTTCCGGAGAGTCCAAACTTAGAGACACATTAGGGAAATATGATCTTGGATTTATTGACAATCTACTATCTATGACCTCAGCAGCCACACTGATATCTTATTGTTTGTATACGTTTTGGGCGGAAAATCTTCCTGGAAATAATTCTATGATGCTTACCATTCCATTTGTCGCGTACGGTTTGTTTCGGTATCTATACCTGTCAAGATTTCCTGGGGTAACTGAGCGTCCCGAGGAGACGATAATTCGCGATCCACACATGGTCACCTCCGTTGTCCTCTGGTTGTTGGCGGTTGTAGGAATTTTGGCTCTTTATAGATAATTCCTGTTTCGTTTAAGGCTCGATTGCTCGAAGTCAAAACCGTAACGGGTCATACCTATATGAAGTGAGGCTTCCAACATACCTAGTGGGGTGCCCACGTCAAAATGTGCACCGGGAAATCGGTAACCAGTGCAAGCTGTGGTTTTTAAGAGTGCGGTCATACTATCGGTAAGTTGTATTTCTCCAAGAGATCCAGGCGAGGTGTTCCGAATATTTTCGAATATTTCAGCTGGGAGTATATAGCGACCGACAATGGCCATATTAGAAGGAGCTGATTCCAACGAGGGTTTCTCGATCATGCTAAGAATCTCAACTGTCCTTCCATAGTCTTGTCCCAGCTCCACGATTCCTAGGTTGGGTATAGATTCTTTGCTGACTTGTCTTATGGCTACCACCATACCTTCAGTCTGCTCTGAGACCGAACACATACCACCTATTGTTGGATTATCGTTCAAGATTAAGTCATCAGGAAGTAGCACTGCGAAAGGATGATTTCCCAGACTACTTTGGGCTTGCAATATGGCGTGCCCTAGGCCGAGTTGTTCTTTTTGAATTACTACACTGATGTCAGCCATTTTTGATATCTCTTGCAAAAGGCTGAGCATTTCAAAGTTTTTTTTGTCAGATACGGCTTTTTCTAAATCGGGTCTTTCTTCAAAGTATTTAAGGACAGCATGTTGACCTTCAGAGGCAACAATTACTATGTGATCTATACCGGCTTTCGAGGCTTCTTCAACACAGAAGTGGATGGGAGGACGATCGAATACAGGGATCATTGACTTGGGAATTGATATGGAGCCTGGGAGAAACCTAGTTCCTAATCCCGCTACTGGTATTACAGCTTTGCTGATTTTCATGGTTTATATTCGACCAGCCTTAATCCGGGTCTGCACTGAGTATTTGATATTTCCCTTTAATGGTGCTTTTGAGTACCTTGTCCCATATCCCTATTGAGGAGAACACTATCAAAAATAGTCCGCCAGTTATCACCAAAATGATGGGCGCTGTGAAAGTATCGGCAAGTTCCCCGTATCCCAGATTGGAGAATGCCATTATTCCTCCGGCATGAAGTATGTAGAGGCTCGAAACTCTACCCCTAAATTGATCTGGAGTAGCGAGCTGGACATATGTAATTGTCAGTGCCATGAACATAGACTGCGAAGCTCCCATTAGGAAACTGGCGAAGAAAGATATAGATATATCTGATGAAAGTCCAAGTGCAATGGGTGATAGGGAACTAACAATTCCCGTTAGCAGTAGTAGCCTACCTTTACCGGTTTCACTACGTATGCCAGCCAATAAAAATGTTCCGACTGCAGCTCCACAACCAAAAGATAATACGAGCAGAGCCAAGAGGAATTCGTCCTCTGAACCAAGAGTGTCCCTGGTTAAAACAGGGAGAATGGAATCAAAGGACATAACTAATGCACAGTGGAAGGCCACCAAAATTATAAAAATTCCGACCTCATGTTTCGTGTAAATAAATTTCACACCGTCTATCATTCCACGCAGTAATCCTGTCTCTGGAAGAGATTCACCAGTTGACCTTTTTTGAACTCTAACGATTAGTATGAGTGAGATAGCTCCGAGTAGACTACTGGCTAGTAGGAATTGGGTAATATCAAGTCCTTCACCAAGAGGAACCCGAGTCATAAGCAATAATCCCATACCTATTACCCTGGACCCGTGCCTAGTCGCCGAGTTTAAAGTTATTGCATTTAATAGCGTCTTTTCAGGTACCACGTTGGTGACAAGTGCAACTAATGCCGACTCCTGAGTAGATCTGAAGCAACCCGCAGCGAATGCGAGAATACACAAATGCCACAGATTCAAAACACCAAATAAAGACAAAAGGACAGTAACAACAATTGATATCGTAATTCCTGCTTGTGTTATGGCGGTTAGCTTTTTCCTTTCGGTCCTGTCAGCAAGAATACCGCCTATGGGAGAAACCAATAAATATGGGAGCATCGATGCAAAGGTGAATAGGCCTACTAAGACAGATTTGTCTGATTCAGAAAGTACGTACCATTGGCTAGCGATCAGGAATGTCCAAGTACTTGCACCACCAAGTGCATTAGCTCCCCAGATATACCTGAAGTCTCGATTTCTAAATGCAGCTAAATGGGGCGGGAGAGCCATTAAATAAAAACTTTTGGATTCGGGTGGGTTGTGATGGAATTATCTCCCTGACCTTGATAGATAAATACTTCATGAGGATGCATTAATTTGTCCAAGCCATGTCCAAATCGTTCACTCTTTCCGTAGGGTGTGGTGGAGATAGGGGGACTCGAACCCCCAACCTCGGCATTGCGAACGCCGCGCTCTCCCAGTTGAGCTATATCCCCCGGTGTTGGGTGCACCTCTGGAATCCTAGCAATCTAAAGTTAGGGGTGTCAACGAAATTTTAATACATAAAATTTAAGTCATTTGGATAACGTACTTTGGAATATATTGGGTTGTGATTTCCATGATTTGTAAACTTTTTCTAAAGTTCATTGTTACCGATGTTTAGGTGTTATAATCCGCCCATTTCCACGTCATAATTATTTCAAATGATTTAGGATTCGTTCACTCATCGGGTGTTTGTTACATTGGGGGTTAAGTAGTATGCCGTACACAGCTATTGATAGAGATTCACTTTTATGGATGTATGAGACGATGGTCACGATAAGGAGGTTTGAGGAGCAGTCACGGCGTGAGGCTGATGCTGGTAAATTGAGGGGGATGCATTCATCAATCGGTCAAGAGGCGGTTCCTACAGGTATTTGTGCACATCTTGACGAAAATGACTACGTCTTGGGCACTCACAGAAGCCACCATCATTGTATAGCCAAGGGCCTCGATTTGAACCAAATGATGGCAGAGCTGCTGGGGAAATCTACCGGAACCGGTAAAGGTAAGGGTGGAACAATGCATATTGCGGACATAGAACGAGGGATGCTTGGAGCGAATGGAGTGGTGGGCTCCAATATTCCAGTTGCAACGGGAGTTGCACTAACAGCCAAAGTTAAAGGAACGAGTCAAGTGAGCGTTGTTTTCTTTGGGGATGGGGCCTCCAGTCAAGGTGTTCTGCATGAATCAATGAACTTGGCAGGAATTTGGAAACTGCCGGTTATTTTTGTCTGTGAAAACAACAGATATGCTGAATCAACTCCTTTTGAGTATTCAGTTGCTGGAGGTTCCGTATCCAACAGGGCAGATGGCTATGGTATTCCAGGAGTTTCCGTAGACGGACAGTCGGTTATGGATATGTTTGAAGTTGGCAGGGAAGCTGTGGCTAGGGCACGGGCTGGAGATGGACCGACCCTAATAGAGGCTCAAACCTACAGATATATGGGTCACTTCGGAGCAGATGATCCGCTAGGGTACAGGTCCGAAGAGGAGCAGCAGTACTATACCGACCGCGACTGCATTGCAAATTGCAGGACACACATACTAGAAGGATCTTTTGCTGAGGAATCAGAGTTACAGGAAATTGAGGCAAGTTGTTTAGCCGCCGTTAATGAAGCCACGGAATTTGCTAATCAGAGCCCATTTCCTGATCCCGAAGAGCTGTTGCGGGATGTATATGTATCGTACCCATAAAAAAGAAACCGAAGATATAAATTAGTAAAAAATGGTGGGGATATAGAAATGACACAAGCGGAAGCTACAAGACAGATATCGTTTATTCAGGCTGTTAATGAAGCACTCAGGCAGGAACTTGAGAGAGATCCGTCTGTGATTGTAATGGGGGAAGATATTGCAGGTGGAGGGGAGAGAGAAGATTTTCAAGATGCCTGGGGTGGGCCTATGAGGCTCACAAAGGGTCTAGTTAATGATTTCGGGAGAAACCGCATACGAGACACTCCTATTTCAGAAGCTGGATTTGTGGGCGCTGGAGTTGGAGCCGCTGCTTCAGGGCTACGACCAGTAGTCGACCTCATGTATGTCAGTTTTTATGGCGTCTGCGCGGACCAAATAACGAATAATGCAGCTAAGATGCATTATATGTTTGGAGGTAAGGTCACGGTACCTCTCACTATCATGACAGGTATTGGTGCTGGGACCAACTCTGCGGCTCAGCATTCTGAAACACTCTATTCCATATTCACGCATTTTCCTGGGTTGAAGTGCGTAGTACCTTCCAATCCCTATAACGCAAAGGGCCTTATGACGGCTGCAATTCGGGATGATGACCCAGTTATTGTTTTTAACAACAGGCAACTGATGGGCTTGAGATTTGATGATCATGTCCCAGAGGATCCATACACAGTAGAGATTGGTAAATCTGAGATCAAGCAGGAAGGAAATGATATAACCCTAATTGGCATTGGGTTTACGACCCGGGTTTGTATGGAAGCTGCAGAGGAATTAGAGGAGCAAGGCTATTCTGTGGAAGTCTTAGATCTCCTTTCCCTTTCCCCTATGGACGATGATGCGATTCTTTCCTCAGTCCAGAAAACGCGAAAAGTGGTAATCGTTGATGAAGATTATCCTCGCTGCAGTATTGCAGCTGATATATCAGCCCTCGTAGCAGAACAAGCTTTTGATTATCTAGATGCGCCTCCACGAAGGGTAAATGCTCCACACGCTTCTGTACCTTACTCCAGACCACTAGAGGCTCTGTATGTGCCTAACAAGGAGAAGGTTGTGGAAGCCGCTCTTGAAATAATTGACTAGGAGAATCTGTATATGGCAACCCCAATAGTTATGCCCAGGCTCGGTGATTTTATGACCGAGGGTGTGGTGACCAGATTCACCAAATCTCAGGGTGAGAATGTCAACCAAGGTGAGGTAATAGCTGAGATTGAGACGGAAAAGGTTAACTATGACCTTGAAGCAACTGTGTCAGGCGTTTTTCATCCATCTGTGGATGCTGGCGCCACGGTCGCGGTTGATGATGTGATGGGTTACCTGCTTGATGAAGGTGAGGAAGCGCCAGCTAAAGAATCTTCCGACGCCTCAACAACAAAGCGCACTCGACGAGACAGACCCCCTTCTGGTTCTCGTAATCAACCTCGAAGAAAGGAAGGGAGTCCCGTTCCATCCACACCGGGTGCCAGAAAACTTGCCGCAAATCTTGGTGTTGATCTGGAGAAAATTACTCCTACCGGACCCCGAGGACGGATAGTAGAGGCAGATGTGAGGAATTTTGCTGAATCTGCTGTATCCAGTAAAGATGAAAATATTCTCTCTGGACTTCCAGCTGGACATCCTGACCCTGTAGAAGAGACCCAGCTAAGAGGAATGAGAAGGGCTATTGCCAACAACATGAGGAAAAGCCTGACTGAAACCGCTCAATACTCCTTTTTCTTCGAAGTAGATGTGACTGATGCGCAAGTCTACCGTCGTGAGGCTAGTGTTGGTTTAACGGAGTTTTTGATCAAGGCGTCTGGAGAAGCCATAAAGCGAGTACCTGCTATGAATAGTGTGATAGCAGGAGACACTATATACCGGTTTGATCAGGTCAATATTGCGATGGCCGTTGCGCTTGAAAATGGTCTAGTTGTGCCTGTCATCGAAGATGTGGGTAATAAGTCCTTAAAGCAAGTTTCTGAAGACGTCAAAAGTCTTTCAGCCCAGGCAAGGGAAGGGAAAATAAGACCAGACCAGTTGGTGGGGGGCACATTTACCATTTCCGTTCTTGGTTCTGTTGATGGTTTTACTCCCATATTAAATCAAGGGCAAGTTGGTCTACTTGGTGTTGGTAGGAGCACTCAGAAGCCTGTCGTGAAAAAGGGAGAAATCGTAATTAGGGAGATGATGACTCTAAGTTTGACCGGAGATCATCAGGCGATTGACGGTGCTGTGGCTGGAAACTTCTGCAGACGCTTACAGCAATTGGTAGAGAATCCTTCGAGGCTGCCCTGAACTTTTGCTTAAAGCCTCTCGACTATAGTCTTATTGTTTGCAAGGAGGATCACCACCGCAATCAGTAAAACTGCCAGTCCCAACATCGCGGGTCCGCCCAATCTACTTCGAGACTGACTGACATTTTCACTATGCTTCATTTCTAGAACTCCAAAGCGGTTTGTTCCCAGAGTAACTGGAATGAGACCAGAACCAGTCAGGATACCAGTTAAAAACCCTCCAAGATGAGCCCAGTTATCGATACCCGGCATGATAAATCCGAAAGCGAAGTTTATACCTGCCAAAATTAATATTGCGTTTAAGTTTTGTTTTCCTAACTGTCCTAGCTCACGTCTCCGTATTAGGAAAAAAGCCCCCAGTGCGCCAACACATCCAAACACCGCTCCACTAGCGCCGGCGCCTATGGCAAAAGGGTGGATCATCCAGAAGCTGAATGCACTTCCTCCAAGACCAGAAATTAGATATATCGCTATAAATCTGATATGCCCGAAAGTTTTCTCAACCATGCCACCCATTATTAGCAAACTTAAGCCGTTAACAGCTAGATGGGCAGCTCCAATATGGAGAAACATAGCAGCCAGCAAGCGCCAGTACTGACCCGAGCTAATTTCCAGATATGAAATTCCTCCAAATCGCATCAAATTTTGAGTATTTTGAGAACCCCCAGTTAACTCAAGACAAATCCACAACAGTAGATTGATTGCAAGGATCGTATAGACAGCTAAGGAGCGTTTAGAGGTCATATCTGATGGGGGCTTCGAGGAACCAGAGACAATGAATTTCAGTATTTAAGTATCTAATGCGATCAGATCCTGATAAGTTTCGCGGCGCCTTATTATCTTTGATGTTCCGTCCTTGACCATCAAGACTGCAGGCCTGGGATTCATATTGTAGTTACTTGACATGGCTAGACAATAAGCCCCTGAAGAAGGAATCGCTATTATGTCACCGGATTCTATGGTAGGGAGAGATATGTCTTTTACTAAAATATCCCCTGATTCGCAGTATTTTCCAGCAAGCGTGACCACTTCATGGTCGGTGTCTACCGTCATCTTGTTTGCAACCACTGCTTCATATTCTGATCCATATAATGCTGGTCGGATGTTATCCCCCATTCCCCCGTCGAGTGATACATAAGTGCGGACAGTGGGGATGTCCTTAATTACTCCCACGGTATAGACTGCCACACCGGCCCTCCCAACTATTGATCTACCTGGTTCGATAATCAACTTGGGCAAATCGAACCCTAACTGATCACATTTTCTCGTTAGCATCGAAGTGATGACATCCGCATATGCGCTAATCGGAGGCGGCGGCTGATTGCGCGTATATCCAATAGCAAATCCCCCACCGGGGCTAAATTCTCTTAAATTCAATCCTTCCGAATTGAACTGGGCTAGATAATCTAGGACAGTGTCAATTGCCTGCGAATAGGGTTCCAGCTCAAATATGGGAGATCCCAGGTGGAAATGAATGCCTTTTAGATCCAGGTTTGAAGAATCCAGGGCTTGTCGGATTGCAATTGTGCTTTCTCCAGATTCAATTGAGAAACCAAACTTCACATCTAATATTCCGGTGGTTGTATGACCGTGAGTATGGGCATCCACAGAGGGGGATAATCTTAGCATTATTCCCTGTTCGACCCCTCGCTCCTCGGCCAATTGATTGAGAAGGTCTAGCTCATGAAAACCATCCACAACAATTGTTCCCACCCCAGACTCAACGGCATAAATCAATTCGTCAGGAGTTTTGTTGTTTCCATGAAAGTCCATTCTTGCTGCTGGGAACCCAGCAGCAATTGCAGCAGCGATTTCTCCGCCTGATACAACATCTAGTGAAAGTCCTTCCTCGTTTGCTATCCTGGCCATAGCCTTAGTTAGAAATGCCTTGGAGGCGTAGGCGACCACAGTGTTTGTATAACGCGTCCCAAATTCTTTAACGAAAGTTTTTGCCATCGTTCTGATAGTTGCTTCGTCATAAATATACAGAGGGGTACCATATTCTTTAGCAAGTTCTGTAACGTCGCATCCCCCAATGTTCAGGTGCCCATTTTCAGATAATGTTGATCCCATAGGGAAAAGACTGGCGTTATCGAATGTCATTTATCAGAAATCTCCATAGATATTTATAAAGTTTCGGGAAGGGTTTTTTAGCCTGGTAGAGTTACAGTGCAGACCTTTCTTGTTTCAGCGCAGCAAAACCATATTTGACGGTCATGGAGTGTCATACCATGTATCTCCGGCTCTTCAATATCAATAACGTCGAGTATTTCCCCAGTGTCTGTGTCCAATTTGTGTATCTTGCACTCCTGAGTATCTGCCAGCCATATATCTTCTTCGTCCATAAAAAGACCATGAGGACGTATTCCTGGAGTAGGTATAGATCTTTTAACTGACATAGTCTTTGGGTCCATCAAGAAGACAGTTTTAGCTGGTGGGACAGCTACCCACATATTTTCCTCATCTATCCACTCCATTCCATGGGCTCCGGTAGTCGGAGGGTTTTCCGCCTGGGCGAAATCTACGACCCCTTTTCCCGGCGTATCATATGTCTCTGCAGTGGTTCCATCTTCGTTGAGCTTATAAATAAGGCAATTATATGTAGAAGCTACCCATAAAAAACCTCCGCCTTTCGTGACACCACTTGATTTCATGGTTTCTGTTTCCAGATCTTCTATGATTGACCCATCTTCGTAAGACAATTTATATAGATGGTCGTTTCCCTGGTCTATAGCCCAAAGGCCATCTGAGTCTGCCTGTAGTCCGTTTGGCTGTGGCCCGGGATGTATCCAGCGATCTTCAGCTTTCATTTTGTATGGCATAACTTAATTCCTCCTTTCACAATTTAAACGCTAATTATGGCGAACCCTAGTGATATATAAGCTAAAGGATATTGCATTTGCTATTTTAACTTTGAAAGATCAGCTTTGGAAATTATTGACACCGATAAAGGCCAATGCTAATCTGCTGAAGTATGCACCTTTTCCGACTAAATGGGTGCAGTATAAGTAAATTTAGCCAGTCAAAGGAAGAGTGGAGGGTAAAATGGCAGATTCAAAAGTCTATTATATGGACGCACATTCCGAGTCAACAGAGACTTCTCTGGCCGCTAAAATGGTCACTGTGTTTGATGCAGCTGGGCTTGATGAGATTGTGGAGCCCAACGACATTGTAGCTATCAAGGTTCATTGCGGGGAATGGAATAACTCTGCTTATTTGCGGCCTCTTTATGCGAGGACTCTGGCAGACAGAATTAAGGAACTTGGAGGCAGGCCGTTCGTCTGCGACACAACTACGTCAACTTATTCTCCCTGGGGTTCAAGATCCAGCGAGCTAGACATTCTTCTCACGGCTGAAAGAAACGGGTACAGTTCTGCGACTTTAGGATGCCCATTTATTTGCGCCGACGGATTTATAGGTACTAACGACTTTAGGGTAGATATTCCAGAAGGCTATATTCTTAAAGAGGCGTATGTTGCTCAGGCTATCGCTGCAGCCGATGCTCTCATAGCTTTGACGCACTTCAAGGGTCACAGCATGGGTGTTATTGGGGGGGCTCTAAAGAATCTGGGTATTGGAGCCCAGTCTAAGAGAGGTAAGTTTAACGTCCACATGGGTGGCCACCCTACTTACGGATTAGGTGCTGCGGGCGTATTCCATCCAGAGAATTTCAAGGGAAAGGAAAACACTCCGGATTGGGAAATACTTGAGGATTGTTGTCCTTTCGGCCTTTACAACATAAATGAAAACGATGAGTTGGAGTGGGACGGTGACAAGTGCGCCAACTGTCTCGGGTGTTTTGGCGTGATGGGGCCTAGAGGTCTCATGGATATACCTCCTGTTCAATTTGATGCAGTCGATGCTGCTATTGCAGACGCATGCCTTGGGGTTGAAAAGGCAGTAGGTAATGGAAAAGTTGGTTATGTCAATATGGCAGTTGATGTATCTCCGGCCTGTGACTGTGCAGGTCATGCAGACGTCCCAATCGTCCCTCATCTGGGAGTTTTCGCCAGCACAGACGCTGTAGCAATTGACATGGCGTGTGTCGACAAGGCAAGAGAGGCCGAAGGTATCAAGGGCTCTAAGGCTGAACTGATGGAAGCCCATCACGTCGGCGATAAGAAATTTGAAGCTGCTGCGGCAACATTCCATAACCAAAGTGAAGTTACCAGTATCAATACTGGACACGAGATCGGTCTTGGTAGTAGGAACTACGAGCTGGTTGAATGCGAACCAGGTAGCCCAGAAAGATTCAGGTTCCCATATGATAAGAGGGCAAGCAGGCAACGGTTTGGGAAGAGATTTGAGAAGTTCCAGCCATTCCCGTACGACAGGCACGACGGTAAAGGTTTTGACAGGTTAGATGTAGTGGATCTTGATAAAGTCAGGCATCACTATGAGGATGATGATAAAGCCTCAGTTATTAAAGTTGAGGACACGGTTCATGCCGATGGGGACGACTAACTGAAAGACTCTTCTCGGACGTGGGCTCTACGCTCAAGGGAAAAGGTTAAGGTTTTCGTTTAGAATAAGGGCGACCACTAAGTGGTCGCCCTTTGAGTTTAATAGGTTATGTAGGAGTAAAGCGTAAATGCCACAATCAGGACAGGAAATGCTTGAAGAGTCGATTGGGAGTTGTCGTCAGATAGCTGATGGCCTAGGGCCTCAGAATTCCGCTTGGGAGACCTCAATTGTAGAAATAATCGAAAAATTTGAAGAGATTAGTGACACTTTTTTCTTTAAAACAATGCCTAGTGTGCCAGTTACCAGAACCGCGATGCGCGAGGCGGCCTCTCTCCTCGCACTCAAGAATGAAGGTGACTGGGAAGCGTTTGGGGCAGCTATGGACACCATGATTACAAGTGCTCAAGATGTTATAGAAAAGGCCGGTATGAAGGGAACAACTCTCACGTGACCAAACCGGTTTTAATCACGGGAGGCGCAGGTAGTGTAGGTCGCCAGCTTGCTGGAATGCTTCTTGAAGATGGGAGGTCGGTCAGGATATTTGATTTGCCCTTTATGGATTTCTCTGGTTTGGAAGGTGAAGAAGGGGTGGAAGTAGTCAAGGGTGATATAACAGATGCGGCTGCCGTGAGTTCGGCGGTTGCAGGTGTCGCAGGTGTTTTGCATCTTGCGGCCATTCTGCCTCCGAATAGCGAGAAGGATAGGGATTTTACTTTCCGGGTTAACGTGGATGGTACAAGAAATATTGTTGAAGGAATGAAAGCGGGTTCACCAGAAGCCTCTTTGGTTTTTACTTCCTCGATCAGTACCTATGGTGATACCTCTGGGGAAGAACCACCTGTCACAATAGAACATCAGCAGGGGGCAATAGATGTTTACGCGGATAGTAAGATTGCGGGAGAGGAAATAGTTATTTCGTCTGGAGTGAACTACGTAATACTCAGGATTGCGAGTATCGCCGTTCCAGCATTCCTGGAACCCCCAGAACCATGGCCTTTCACATCTGAACAGAGAGTAGAGATGATACATCGTGACGATGTTGCTGATGCCTTGCGCAATGCCGTTGATTCTGGGGAAGCTGTGGGAAAGGTATTCAATATCGCGGGGGGAAGTTCATGGAGATTGACAGGTAAGGATTATGTGGAAGATTTCTTCAACGTTATGGGCGCTCCAGTAGATATGGCTGTTTATCGCGAAGATCCTGGTTGGAACGATTGGTATGATACTGAAGAGTCTCAAAGAATACTTAGATACCAGAATAGATCATATGATGATTACTGTGGCCAAATGAAAGCAATTGTTGAAGAAATGATGGCAGGCTAGCAAGAATACTTAGTGGTTTTCAAGATTATGGAACCATAGTGATAGGGAGTGTGTGATGGTACAGACATCTGAAAAAACACTACTCGAAAAGAGGACTGTTCTAGTAAATATACTTGAACAGATGGGTAGCGTTATTGTCGCCTATTCCGGCGGTGTTGATAGTGCGTTTTTGGCTGCGGTGGCCAATGAGACCCTTGGAGAAAAAGCTCTATCCGTAACAGCTGTGTCTCCGAGTTTGGCGCCATCTGAATTGGAGGAAGCAACTGAACTTGCTCATCGTATCGGCCTGAATTTTATGACAGTTCAAACCAATGAAATTGATAGAGAGGATTATCAAGCAAATAATCCTGACAGATGTTTTTTCTGTAAAGATGAACTTTATACTCATCTGGTTCGTTTTGCGGAGGAGGAATCGTTTGATTCGATAACAAACGGTACGAACATGGATGATCTAGGCGACTACAGGCCTGGCATTGAAGCAGCAAAGCAATACGGCGTTCGGAGTCCCCTTGTTGAAGCCGAGCTAACTAAGGATGACATACGCACTCTTTCTCGTGAGATGAACCTTCCAACTTGGGACAAACCGGCTCAAGCGTGCCTGTCGTCAAGGATTCCGTATGGAACTACTGTCACAGTCGAGGCACTTACTAAAATCGCGAAAGCAGAACAATTTCTCAGGTCTAAAGGATTCAAGCAATTGAGGGTGCGTCATCACGAAACAATAGCAAGAATCGAAATTGAGCCTTCAGATTTCAATGCGATCAGCTCTGAGCCACTGCGGTCAGAAATAAACAAAGAGTTCAAAAATATTGGTTACTCATATGTAACCCTAGATCTGGAAGGATTCAGATCTGGTAGTCTAAATGAAATCCTAAGTAAGCTAGGTAAAACAAAGTAACGTCAGGGTTAGCCCTAATTTTACGAGAACTTAGCGTTAAGGAAGGAATCGACGTGGACCCCAACAAGCTACAGGCGGAAATAGACACTTACGTTTCGAGAACCCCCAAATCGGCACAGCTTCAGAAACAGGCGGAAGCATACTTGCCCGGAGGGAGTTCTCGGGGAACGAGCTATTTTGATCCATACCCGCATTTTGTCGAGCGGGGGGAGGGACCATACATAATTGACGTGGATGGGAATAAATCTCTAGATTTCATGATTAATGCAACTAGCCTGATATTAGGTCACGCAGATCCGAGCATTGCCGAAGTTATATCAGATCAAGCAGGAAAGGGGGCGGCATTCAGTGGTCCCACCACTTCTCAGATTCGACTAGCGAATATACTAGCCAGCCGAATACCTTCAGTAGACACCATAAGGTTTACTAACTCGGGTACGGAAGGAACCATGATGGCTGTTCGAGCAGCTAGGCAATTCACGGGTAGAGAAAAAATTTTGAAAATAGAAGGTGGATATCATGGCTCTCACGACTATGTTTCGATTAGTGTCTATCCTGCGGAGGACGACTTAAATCCTGAAGGACCGACACCTGTACCAGAATATTCCACTCAACCATCTGCGATAGCGGATGGAGTATTTGTTGTTGCCTACAACGATTCCTTAGCCGCTGAAGCTGTAATTAGAGAAAATGCCGATGAAATAGCATGCGTGATAATGGAACCTATCATTTCTTCAATAGGATATGTCCCGGCAGATATATCGTTCCTTGAAAAAATGAGAGAACTCACTAAAGAATTGGACATAGTCCTAATTTTTGATGAAGTCCAAAGTTTGCGTGTCTCCCCTGGTGGAGCACAAGAACTATTCGGTGTCATACCAGATATGACTACTTTGGGGAAGATAATAGGAGGGGGTACCCCGGTTGGAGCTTTTGGAGGTAGAAGAGACATAATGTCTGCCTTTGATCCGACTGATGGAGGTGCGGATTTGGCTCATGCAGGAACCTTCAACGCCAACCCAATAACAATGAGGGCGGGTGAAGTGGTGATGAATGCGCTTACGGTAGATGAATACGAGCGGATGAATGCTTTGGGACAAATCCTTCGGGAAAAATTGCGAGCAGTATTCGCTGAAATGGATGTATCTGTCACTATAACTGGAGTAGCTTCACTTTTTGGAATTCATTTCACGGATGGAGAAGTCAAAAATTATCGGGATGCGATATCTGCTGATAGTCAAATGAAAAAGGCTTTTTTCCTAGGAATGTTGAACGAAGGTGTTTTGCTCATGGCAGGAGCGGCAGGGGCACTTAACGTGTTAAGTACAGACGACCACGTCGATGAATTGGTGGATTCTGCTAGGAGAGTTATTCAGCGTATTCGCTAGTTATAAAACATGGAAATTGCCCTAGAAGACATTGCGAAATTCCCGGCACCAGGTATGGATTTTCCAGGATCGTTTGCCTTTAGTCCTGATAGAAAATACGCAACTTATTTAAAAACTGCTGACACTGATGGTAACAGGGCTCTCTATGCGATTGATTTAGATACTGGGCAGGAACAGCTACTTATAGAAGCTTTACCTAGTTCCTCGAAAGAGTCTTTGGAAGAACAGTTGAGACGACAAAGACTCAGGCAGATGCATAGGGGTATAACCCGTTATTTCTGGACTACAAAAGGGAAAATAGTTATTCCGGACGGAAATAGCGTATACATCCTGGACCAGATAGGTCATCCTCCTCGACTACTTATGGACAGTAATGAATATCCCGCAACAGACCCGAAAGTCTCACTCAATGGGGAAAAGTTGTCTTTTGTGTGCCGAGGTGAAATATGGGTTATCCCTATTGAAGGAGATGTACCTGAACAGATCACTCACGGAAAAATAAAGGGAACTACTAGAGGGCTTGCAGATTATATTGCTCAGGAGGAGATGCGAAGACCGTCAGGGTATTGGTGGTCAAAGGAAAGCGACTATATAGCATTCACTGAGGTAGATGAAAGGCATATTCCTGAATTCCACATACTTCACTCAGGTAATTCTGACCCCGGACTGGAATCAATAGAGACTCATCGGTATCCATTTGCAGGATCAGAAAATCCAAGGGTCAAATTGGGAGTAACCGACTTTAGAGGAAATATAACTTGGTTAGACACATCTGAGTATGAGTATATTGCAAGGGTGAGTTGGGGGATTGATCATCTTCTATATGTTCAGTGCCAAAACAGGGAACAGACCAAATTGGATCTTCTCTGCTTCGATATACCCTCTGGTAGGCGACGAACGATACTCAAGGAAGAATCTGATGTGTGGATAAACCTCCATGACATATTTTATCCACTGAAAGATGGCAAATTAATTTGGGCCTCAGAACGCACTGGCTATCAGCATATCTATATGTACGACCCAAACCTTCAGACTCATTATCCCGTTACACAAGGGGACTGGCGGGTGGATGCTATTTCAGGTGTCGATGAGTCAAATGAGTCGATATATTTCAACGCGACTATTGATTCTCATAAAGAAAGCCGGATTTATAAAGTTTCTTTTGAAGGTGGGGATCCTGAATTGCTTACTACGGAGCCAGGGATTCATTCCTCCACTTTTTCAATTACATCGGGTCGAATGTTTGATACCAATCACTCTTTAACTCAGCCACCTACAGTAAGGCTGTCTAAAATTGGAAAATCTGAAGGTTATATTCCAATTCATCAAACTTCTGATCCCCGAATAGAACTTCTAGACCTTAAGGCTCCTGATTTCTTTAATATAGAGTCTGAATCCGGGGAAGTACTTTCAGGCGCTATTTATCAGCCTGATGTGGAAAAATTTGGAGAGGGACCTTATCCCACAGTCTTATATGTCTATGGAGGACCTCATGCACAGGTCGTAACCAATAGCTGGGGTATGACAGTTTCAATGAGAGTCCAATATCTTCGTCAACAAGGATTTCTTGTTTCCGTTCTTGATAATAGGGGGAGTGCCAGAAGGGGTTTGGCATTTGAGTCACATATAAAGAACAATATGGGTACGGTCGAAGTGAAAGATCAGACAGATGGAATAAAACATCTCATTGAAAAAAAACTCGCCGACCCGGAGAGAATTGGAGTCTATGGGTGGAGCTATGGTGGTTATATGTCATTAATGTGTTTGGCCCAAGCCCCGGAGGTTTTTAAACTTGCAGTTGTTGGTGCTCCCGTGGTTGGCTGGGACGGATATGATACTCACTACACTGAGAGATATATGAGTACTCCTGCCAAGAATCCTTCCGGGTATCAAAATTCCAGCGTAATAGCACATGTACCTGACATTCAGGGTAAATTGCTACTGGTCCATGGGTTGGTGGATGAAAATGTACATTTCCGACATACTGCGAGACTGATAAATGCATTGATTTCAGAGGGTAAAGATTATGATCTTGCGTTGTTTCCAAATGAACGACATATGCCAAGGAGTGAGGCGGATAGAGTTTATATGGAAAGAAAAATTACAAGATTTTTTAGAGAAAACCTTTAGTTAGATTCTGCTCTGAAGGTATGTGTTTGACTGGCTAGATTCCCTTAAATGTCGGACTTCGCCTATCAACAAATGCTGACTTCCCTTCATTGAAATCCTGGCTATCGAAATTTGTGAAAGGTAGATGTGATTCCTCAATGGTGAATCCCTCAAGGGATTGGTTACTTATTACTTTTTGTAGTATCTCTTTGTGTCTTGATTGAGAAAGAGGAGCGAGTGGTACCATCTCATCTACCAGTTTTTGCACGGTTTCATCGAGTCTTTCATTGGGAACCACGCTAGTAATCAATCCCATATGCTGGGCTTCTTGGGCTCCAACTATTCTTCCTGATAGAAGTATGTAAGAAGCATTACCCTGACCGACTAGATTGATGAGGCGTTTCATTTCTCGATATCCCACCAGTATTCCTAGTTTGGCTACTGGGATTCCATATTTGCTGTTTTCTGACGCAATTCTTATATCTGTGGCCATTGATAATTCACATCCGCCACCGACGCATATCCCTCTAATTTTTGAGATTGTCGGCATGGGTAGATTCTCGATCTCATCTAAGGCCCCATCAAATGCTTCCGAATATATTTTTGATGAAGCTGAATCATAACGGTGAGAGTCAAAATCCTTGATGTCAGCTCCTGCAGAGAAGGCCCGGGAACCAGAACCGGTGAAAACAACAACTCTGATAGCCGGATCTGATTTTATTTGGCTTACGATATCAATCAACTGCAACCACCCTTCGTAGGCTATGGCATTATGCTGATCCGGCCGGTTGAAAGTTATATTTGCAACTCTGTTATTAATGTCTAAAAGTATTTCGTCTGCCATATTAGCTCCCCGGTTATGTTAATGCGCGTCCAGATATTTTGGTCGTCTGTCCATCATGGAAAGGCAGATATATTGTACTCATGAGTAATTTTGAATTCTCTGACTGAGCACCAAACGGAGAATCGTTCCGGCAATAAGTAAATACCTCATCCACTGTCCTAGGTTTTTCAGACTTTGGATTTTGCCTGAACATCGATCCAAACTGACTACTAAAGAAATAGAAGTTTGCTAAGAGCTTATTAGAAAGAGGTGTAGCCACCGTCGACCGGTATAGAAACACCTGTTACATAATTAGAGGCAGAGCTGGAAAGGAACACCGCTGTCCCTGCAAGATCGTCTGGCTCTCCCCATCTATCGTCGGGTATACGCGAGAGTATATGTTCATATCGATCTTTAAAATTGTCTTTTATTCCGCTTGTGAGGTCGGTGTGAATCCATCCAGGTAGGATAGTATTTGCTTGGATGTTGTCTTTAGCCCAAGAGACCGCAAGAGTTTTTGTAAGTTGGACGACGCCTCCTTTACTCGAAGCATAGGCAACAGCCCAGTCTAGACCAAATATAGATGTCATGGATCCGATGTTTATTATTTTTCCTCCACCAATCGCCTTCATATGTCCGTGTAATTCTTTGGCGCAGAGAAAGGATCCGGTGAGATTAATGTCTATAACTTTGTTCCAATCATCCAGCCTATATTCATGAGGGAGTTTACGTATTCCAATGCCAGCGTTGTTGATGAGTATATCTATTTTCCCAGTGAGTTCTAAACTATTCGCAACCATGCTTTTTATAGATTCTTCACTAGAGACATCAACCTCTATGCCATGAACAGAGTTGCCGTTTTCTTTTAGAGCATTTACGGCATCTGTAGTTTTTGCCTGATCTCGCGCCGCTATGACTATACTGGCACCAGCGTCTGCTAAACCCTTAGCTATTCCGAAACCAATACCTCCGTTACCGCCCGTCACCAAAGCTGTTTTTCCAGAAAGATCGAACAGAGATGAACCCATTTAAAAATCCCCCAATATAAGTAAATTTACTTGGAATTATACCTTTGGTTTAATAGGGCCGTTTGGTCTCAACCTATCTAGAAGTTCCAAGGTTTTTGATCCTAGCAGCTTTCCACTCGCTCTATGTTTGGCAAGAATGTCTAATGCCAGATCAGACAATTCAGAAGGATCCCTTGAATCTCTGGATTCAAACCGGCGACATTTGCGCACAAGGACTTTTGTTGGGCGATGTTTTTTTGCCGAACAGCCCTGTGCCAAATGACATAAATAGGAATAACAAACTACAAATTCTTGATGAGTTCTGGAAACTTTTCCCCCACCATCAGTAAGTGGCATATCTAAATATTCTGATAATTTATGACCAGCGGACTTGGAGAGTTTATTGTGCTGACGCAATACTGCCTTCCTACTAAGTTTTTAGCCGGCAACTCACACCAGTTTCGCAAAACTGCAAAGGGAATAATGAAACTTTAACTCAAGAAAAACTGAAATGCTATGGGTTTTTGAGAGCTAAAAATCTGCTTACTTTCTAAAGCGTGGGACGTTTTCATCTGAATAGTCTGTGACCAGCGATCCATTTCTAAGTTCCTTTACGTTGTCTGCCATGGATAACAGGGTAGAATCGTGTGTCGCACACACGATACTCATTCCCTGGATACTGATCATTTCTTTAAAAAGTCCGAAAATATCCCTGGCATTATTGGAGTCAAGTTCCCCAGTTGGCTCATCTGCAAGGATAAGCGGAGGTTTATTCACTATGGCCCTAGCTATTGAAACCCTTTGTTGCTCTCCACCAGAAAGTTCGTAAGGTCTGTGACTAGCACGGCTCCAAAGTCCGACCATCTCCAATGCGTCTCTAGTTTGGCTCTGTCTGTCCGCTATGTTAACTCCAGCGATTCGTAGGGGTAGTTCTACATTTTCAAAAGCCGATAAAAGTGGCAAAAGACCAAAAGATTGAAAAATGAATCCAATCATGCCTCTCCTCATGTCAGTGAGCTGATTATCCGACATATCAGCGATATCTACACCTCTAACCAAAACCTTTCCTGTATTAGGCTGGTCTAACCCTGCGAGTAAGTTAAGGAGTGTTGTTTTTCCAGACCCGGATCTACCCACTATTGCCATGAATTCACCCGGGTTTATTTGTATGGTGACGGATTGTAAGACCTTCACAGTCTGAGACCCAACCAGATATGATTTGGAAATATCTGTGGCTTCAATCAGTGGAGTCTGGTTGGTATACATAAGTTCTCTACAGCAACGTCTTGTTATATGCCTTTAGTCGTCGGTGGTGATGGTAATGCCATCAGGTGATAATTTTATTTTAGCTCTTTCTTCGATACCTACATGATTCAATAATTCTTCCGGAATTTGTATTCTTCCGTTACCATCGACTAATACAAATTCTTCTAATTCCTGCTCAGTCTCTGCTACTCCTGTAATACCGCTGTATCGTCTCCTCCGTTGTATCTCTATGGATGTCTTGCCATCACGTATAAGTACGACCCGCCCCACTTTGTAGGCTATGTCAGGGTCATGGGTAACTATGAGTATTGTGGTTCCCAATTCCCTGTTTACAACGCCGAATAAGTCTAGGATTTCAGAGGCCGTTCTGTCATCCAACTCTCCCGTTGGTTCATCAGCCAATAGTAGTTTGGGACTATTTGACAGGGCTACCGCGATAGCAACTCGCTGTCGCTCACCACCAGAAAGTTTATCCGGAGTATGTTTGGACCTGTGGGATAACCCAACCATATCCAGTAGTTCAGAGCCTTTCTTTTCTTTGTTGGCTTGGGTGCCATCGATCAACATCATTGGCAAAGTAACATTTTCAAGTGCAGTCAGATATGGAAAGAGATTTCTGTTAGTTTGTTGCCATATAAACCCAATTTCTGATCGACGGTATTCTTCAACATCTTTGGGGTTCATCTGTAATAAATTTCGAGTCCCAACGAATATATTCCCAGCGGAAGGATTGTCGTATCCCGCAAGTATGTTCAGGAGTGTGCTTTTCCCGCTTCCACTGGCTCCAACAATAGCTACCACTTCGCCATGCTGGACTTTGAGATCAAGACCTCTTAAAGCAACTACTTCGAGATCTGCCACTTTATAAATCTTGAAAAGATCTTCACATATGATGTGAAAACCCCTTGAGGTGTTCAAACTATCTTTGCCTCACACTGAATTCTAAGGTAAACATATCAAATTGGTCACAATATCGGTTTCTTTGAATGTGCCAATAAGAAAGCTGCCGCAAGATCCGAATGGAAGCTTTCTTATTAGAATTTCTCAGGCGTTTTTACAGGGTTATAGTCCAATTATTTCGGCTACTTTATCGAGGTGTAGATCAGAATCGCCGAAGGCTAGTTCAGCGGCTTTGGCCCTTCTTGAATATAGTTGCATATTGTGTTCTTTTGTAAATCCAATAGCACCGTGGGACTGATGGCCTAATGCGCATACTCTCTTATACGCGTCACTTACCCAGGCTTTCGCCATAGCTACCTCGCGGTCAGCTGGAAGTCCTTCAGACAGCATCCAGGCGGCTTGATAAGTTATGAACTTAGCCCCTTCCACATCAGTTGCCATGTTTGCACAGTGATGCTGAATGGCTTGGAACGTCCCAATAGGCCTGCCGAATTGTGTCCTCTGTTTTGCATACTCTACGGTCATATCAAGAACGGATTGCCCTCCGCCAGACATCTCCGCGCATTTACCTATTGCTCCCCACTTGAGGACCTTCTCGATCGTTTCCCAACCACGGTTTTTTTCCCCCAAAAGGGATGATGATGAGACTTCGGCGTTGTCAAAAGTTACTTCTGACTGCCTGTCAGATGCGATTGTTTTTAGTAAGGTTTGTTTGACCCCTGCGGATTGGGATGGGACGATGAATAGACTGATGTCATTTTCGTCATTTCCAGTCCGTGCTGCCACAACAATATAGTCAGATATGTGGGCATTAGGTACGAATAATTTCGTTCCGTTGAGAGTATATTTATCTCCAGTCCCATCAGCAGTAAGCTGGATTCCCTCAGCATCCCAGCGCCCACTTGGTTCATTCAGCGCTAAGGTGACAATTATTTGTCCTTCTGCAATGCGAGGCAAATATTCTTGTTTTTGCTCTTCTGTTCCAGAGTCCATAATGGACATTCCACCAAGGACCACGTTAGAGAAATAAGGGCCTGGCAGCATGTAGCGTCCCATTTCCTCTAATAGTATGGTCAGATCTTGGAATTCTAATTCCACTCCCCCATATTTTTCAGGGATTATTAGTCCTAACCAACCCTGCTCTGCGAGCTTTTGCCACATCTCTGTCGTGAATCCATTCTCATCCTCTTCCATCTCTCTTACATACGTGTCAGGGCACTCAGCCTCCAGGAATTCCTGTGCCGAGTTCTTTAGCATTTGTTGAGCTTCATTTAGTCCTAGATCCATATCATTTACTTCCCTTTTGGTTCGTTAAAGTCAAACGTTATCTGTGTCGAAAGTATCTAGCCTCTTGGGAGGCCAAGGCCTCTTTGCGCCACTACGTTTCTCTGTATTTCTGACGTTCCGGCCGCAACCATTCCTCCGAATGACCGAAGCCATGCATTTTCGATGCGGCCTTGCAACGGGGCCCATTTTGATCCTGGGTCTAATTGACCATGGAGGCCCATCATTTTTACTCCGAACCCATACAATCGATTCATCATTTCGGTTCCATACACTTTGGTTATTGATGCTTCCATGTTTGGTATTTGACCCTGACTTTGCATCCAAGCCACGTTGTAACACATTAGTCTGGCCGTCTCTATTTGAACTGCTAGGTCTGCTAATTCCCTCCGTATTATGGGGTTGTTAGCTAGGGAAGTTCCGTTTTTCTCGTTTGCTTTTGCAAATTCAACTAAATCTTCCAATATTCTCTTCGCTCTAGCGGGTCGGTCGACACCTGAGCGTTCAAAATCAAGTAAAGCGGCACCTACATACCAACCACGATTAAGTTCCCCTACCAGATTTTTTTTAGGAACTCTTACATTATCAAATGTGACCAGACCTCTATACGCCTCCCACATCATCGGTATACGTTCTACAGTGACTCCGTCTGTTTCTAACTCTGAAGGCACAAAACTGATACCTCTATGTTTGGGAGCGTCAGGGTCGGTTCTAACTAGCATAAACATCCAGTCAGAACCTGCATGGGCCGAGTTCCAAATCTTCGAGCCGCTTACAACGAAATCATCACCATCTTCTACAGCTTTTGTCTGTAAAGATGCCAAGTCTGAACCCGAATCCGGTTCTGAATATCCTTGTGACCAGTTGATTTCAGCATTGGCAATTTTTGGCAAAAATTGCTCTTTCTGCTCATCCGTGCCGTAGAGCATGAGGATAGGTCCGACCATCCTCACTCCCGCATCACCAGCAGGTATGCCTCTATAGGCCATTTCTTCATTGAATACTACCTGCCTCATATGTGTTGCTGACTGGCCACCATATTCGGTGGGCCATGCCATGGTCAGCCATCCCTGTTCTCCAAGTTTCTTTTTGAATTCCATAACCTTGATGGAATCCACCTCATCTTCTGCGTCGAGATCTTCTTCACGCCAGTTCCAAGGTAGCTCTTTATCAATAAAGTCTTTTACTTCAGATCTGAATTCTTCTTCGACGGAGTCGAACTTGAAATCCATTTTTTCCCCCTATGTGATTTACGGTTACCCTCTTGGTAGGCCTAAACCTCTTGTTGCAATGATATTTCTCTGTATTTCGGAAGTGCCGGCCTGAATCGTTTGTGATACGTCGGTCAAATACATGTGCTCGATTTTACCTTCTAGTGGTGCATGCTTCGATCCTGGTTCCAACTGGCCGTGCATTCCAAGCATTTGCATTCCTGTTTCACTGACGTGCTGTTGAAGTTCTGTTCCAAGAACTTTACCCATTGACGCTTCTTTATTTGGTACTAGCCCTTGACCTTGCATCCAGGCTATGTTGTAAGAGATGAGTTTGCTTACTTCAACCTCGATAGCTAGGTCAGATAGCCTATTTCTTGTAATTGGATCATTTGATAGCAATGTTCCGTTTTTATAGTTAGACTTGGCAAAATCAACTAGTTCTTCCAGAGTTCGTTTTGCCGCTGCTGAGTAGTCAACACCTGATCTTTCAAAGTCTAGTAGTGTCGCTCCCACATACCATCCTCTGTTCTGTTCTCCAACCAAATTTCTCTTCGGGATTCTAACGTCCTCGAATGTAACCATATTGAAACTGTGGTCTCCGGCCATGTTTATGATCGGATTTACGGTGATACCGGGAGTGTTCATATCACACAGGAGAAAGCTGATGCCCCTATGTTTGGGAGCATCGGGGTCTGTTCTTGTCAGCACCATAATATGGTCAGCTCGATGGGCTCCTGATGTCCAGACTTTTGTCCCGTTGACAATGAAGTCATCGCCATCTTCAATGGCTCTCGTTTGTAGAGAGGCTAGATCAGAACCTGATTCAGGTTCTGAATAGCCTTGGCACCATTGAACATCTCCTTTGGACACGGGTGGCAGGAACTGCTGTTTTTGGTCCTCTGTTCCATGAATCATCAAAGTGGGAGCCATCATTTTGGTGCCGAATACATCCCTTCCAGGAGCATTCCTGTAGGACATTTCTTCGGCAAATATAACCTGCATCATATGCGAGGCACTTTGTCCCCCATATTCCTCAGGCCATGCCATTGTCAGCCATCCCTTTTCGGCCAGTTTTCTTCTCATCGTAAGGTTGAATTCCCAATCAGAGTCAGGATTGCTGTTCTCACCCGGCTGATTAGCGAGTTCTGCATTAAGCCAGGTTTTTAGTTCTTCTCTGAAAGTTTCTTCACTCTCTGAGAACTTAAAATTCATTTTATTCGCCCCCATTTTAGGTGTTTGGAAACATACGTTTAGTCTTATTTAAACTGTCACAATGAAAGGCAGGTTACGGTTCTGACTATACCTTGGATCGTGTGGATGTCATTGGTGACCAATTCGCCTACTGCGGCTAGGTCAGTACAGGAAACTATCGAAATTATGTCATATGGGCCTGTTACAGCGTCGACGTTCACTACATCCTCTAATTTGTTTAGAGAGTCTGACACATCAGGGCTTTTGCCTACTGCAGTTTCTATGAGTATGTAGGCTTTTGTTGACATAAGTTCCTCTTCGTTCCCGGTAGGCCCAGGGCTAAGCTTATTTATGGTAAGACACCTAGGCATTTTATTTTGGGCGTGGAATAGGTGTCAACGAAAGGTTGTATTGGGCTCTTGCGATGGCCTCTTTTCTGATTTTATGATCCATTTATTCTAGCGGTTATAATACCTTCTATTTCTAAATCCTATGCAGACATGTGATTTGCCTCCGAGAGGTGTATTCTGTTTCAGGATTTTTTTGGGGGAGAGGGTTATGAATGCAGATCTATTTCGCAGTGCCTGGGGGAATTTTGCTACTGGGGTATCCCTCGTAACCACTACTGAAGAAGATGGCTCAGTGCATGGTATGACAGCTAATGGCATAGCATCAATTTCTTTAGACCCAATGCTATCCATGGTTTCGGTTGGTCACAGTGCCAATTCTTATTCAATTATAAAAAATACTGGCAGATTCGGTATTAATATACTAACGGAGCAGCAAAGATCTATAGGTGAGTTCTATGCTAAGTCCGATAATGCAGCAGAAAATGCTCCGGAGGCCTCTTTTAAATTAACTGAAAATGGTACGCCTTTCCTGGAAGGTTCTTTATCTTCGATTGATTGTCGGGTAGTGAGCACCCATGTTGAAGGCGACCACACTTTATTTATTGGCGCAGTGGAAGCAATCGAACTTGGGAATGGCGAGCCACTTCTATTCTTTCAGGGTAAGTGGAAGACATTTTGATTAATAATTCTTTTAATCGTTTTTCATTGACTATTCACCATTTTTAAGGGTGGTTTGTAGCTAGCGGTGTTGACAACTAATTTTTTGCTGCCTTACTATGATTAGTGCACCCAATTGCGAAGCGCTATTTGGGCGGTTGGTTTTTGGGTAATTTAAATGTTTATTTCAAAGGCGTGAGACACAACGAAACAGGAGGTTCTGATTCATGACTACGAAAGTAGCTTTTAAGCCGCTGGGTAATCGTGTAGTAATTGAGCCCTTAGAAGGGGAAGAACAGGTCAGTGCTGGGGGTATTTACATCCCAGATACAGCCAAGGAAAAACCCCAGGAAGGCACGATTGTCGCTGCAGGTCCGGGTAGGTTAACTGACGATGGCAACAGGGTTCCCATGGAACTTGAAGTCGGCGACACAGTTGTTTACTCAAAATATGCTGGCACTGAGTACAAGGAAGGCGACGTCGAATATCTGGTGCTCAGAGAAGACGATATTCTTTTTAAGAAGTAAAACTATCAATTTTGATCTTAATAACAAGGTATTTTTAGGAGGAAGTAATGGCTAAACAGCTTACTTTCAGTGAAGAAGCTAGGGCCGCTATGAAGCGGGGTATTGATACAATGGCCGACACGGTTGGCGTTACTCTTGGACCTAGAGGCAGAAACGTAGTTCTGGATAAGAAATTCGGACCTCCCCAGGTTTGTAGCGATGGTGTCACTATCGCGAAAGAGATAGAGCTTGAGGACCCTTTTGAGAATATGGGAGCACAGCTCCTTAAGGAAGCCGCTAGCAAGACTAACGATGTGGCAGGCGATGGAACAACTACAGCCACAGTACTTGCACAGGCAATCATTCATGAAGGCTTTAAGAATATAGCTGCCGGTGCCAACCCAATGGCAATAAAGCGAGGCATCGACAAGTCGGTGGAAACATTGCGGTCAGCTGTACAGGATATGTCTACCTCTGTGGAGGGTAGGGTTCAGATCGGTCAAGTTGCCTCTTTGTCCGCTCATGACGAGGAGATGGGTAATCTCATCGCTGATGTTATGGAGAAGGTCGGTAAAGATGGAGTAATAACAGTTGAGGAATCCAAGGGCCTTGATTACGAACAAGAGTTTGTTGAGGGCATGCAGGTAGACCGCGGATACATATCCCCATACTTCATTACGGATCAGGACAGAATGGAATCTTCAATTGAAGATCCCTACATTTTGATCACTGACAAGAAGGTATCTGCAGCGTCAGACCTTCTTCCAGCTCTGGAGAAAATACTTCAGATAGCGAAGAACGTTGTGGTTATTGCTGAGGATGTAGAGGGAGAGGCTCTTGCGACTCTGGTGGTCAACAAGCTCCGCGGAACCCTTAATGTGTTGGCTGTAAAGGCTCCAGGATTTGGTGATCGAAGGAAAGCTATGCTAGAAGACATGGCAATACTAACTGGTGGAATTGTCATCAGTGAAGAGGTTGGCAGGAAATTGGACTCCGTTACGGTTGAAGACCTTGGCAGGGCTCGCAGAGTTGTTTCGAGCAAAGAAGAGACAACATTTGTCGAGGGCCATGGTGATGAAAGCCAAATTTCCGGCAGGATCAACCAGATTAGGGCTCAGATTGAGGAGACAACCTCTGACTTCGATAGAGAGAAACTCCAGGAAAGGCTAGCAAAACTATCCGGAGGGGTTGCCATCATTAAGGTGGGAGCTGCAACGGAGGTTGAGCTCAAGGAAAAGAAGAACAGGGTTGAAGATGCGTTGTCGGCAACACGGGCCGCCGTGGAAGAGGGAATAGTACCAGGTGGAGGACTCGCCTTGATCAGAGCTAGAGAAGCTCTTGAGGCAGTATCTCTGAATGGTGATGAGCAGACAGGGGTAAACATACTCAGGGCAGCTCTTACGAAGCCTCTTATGTTGATATCAGAGAATACCGGTGTGTCTGGGGAAGTCATTCTTGATGGCACACTTAAAGGTGAAGGCGATTACGGATATGATGCTGAAACCGGGCAATACGGTAATCTACTTGAGATAGGAATTATGGACCCGGCTAAGGTGACAAGAGCTGCTATTGAAAACGCCTCCAGCGTTGCAGCAATGGTCCTCACTACGGAGTCCTTGATCAGTGATATACCTCAGCCTGAGGCAGCAGCTCCGCCTATGCCTCCTATGGATTACTAGATTCAGTAATCTTGAACTGAAAAGGTCCCGTGCCAAGTAGGCACGGGACCTTTTTTTTGTAACCAGTTTAGTTTTGCTAGACCAAATACTTGAAATTCCAACCGAAAACTTTTACTGATCGAAAAGATCTAATTATTTACTGCTCTGTTACCTTGCGCGATGGCCAATACTAAGCCCTATAATCAGTTCATCCCTTTTTTCGGGCTGGGCAGTCCAAGGAATAAAGGGAAATTACCGATCGGGCAGGTAAATTTGGTAAGTCATCTTCATGTACACACTGAATACAGTATGTTGGACGGTCTCGCACGTCTTGATCCACTGATTAATCGGGCCTCAGAGTTAGGGATGAAAAGTTTGGCCATAACTGACCATGGTGGATTATATGGTGCAATAGACTTCTACAGATCGGCTAAGGGTTCAGGAGTCAAGCCGATCATAGGTTGTGAAATGTATGTCACAACAAAAAGTAGGCATGATAAGGACCCTTCTGATCGAATTCATCATTTGACAGTGCTGGCTAAAAACATAGAAGGGTATAAAAATCTTGTAAAGCTTGTGACGATGTCCCACTTGGAAGGTTACTATAAAAAACCTCGAGTGGATCACGAATTGTTAGAGCAGTATAGTGGAGGCCTCGCTGTACTTTCTGGTTGCCCTAGTGGCGAGGTTCCTTCCTTGATCGCCGACGGTAGAATAGAAGACGCTAAAGATAGAGCAAATTGGTATCGTGAAGTATTTGGCTCATATTTTCTGGAGGTCATGGAGCACGGTAACGTTCCAGAACTTCCAGAAATCAATAAGGGACTAATTCATATCAACAAAGAATTGAATATTCCTTTAGTAGCGACCAATGATTCACACTATGTCCTTGAAGAACATGCCCATAATCATGAAGTTTTACTTTGTATCCAAACCAACACAAACATGGATGACCCCAAAAGGATGCAATTTGGAGAATCAACTTATCATCTAAGATCTCATGATCAGATGATCGCCGCATTTTCTGAGATTCCTGAAGCGGTTTCTAACACAGATATGGTTGCAGAGATGTGCAATCTGGAACTGGATTTCACCCAAGCACGTCTTCCGGAATTCCCTGTTCCAGATTCATTGTCTTCAGATGAATATCTCAGGAAAATTTGCATCGAAGGGTTTCGTCGCTTGTTGCCCGATGCCCCAGAGGAATATAAGCAAAGACTTGATTACGAATTGGAAGTAATTAAGCAAACTCAGTTTCCTGATTATTTTCTTGTAGTTTGGGATATAGCGAAATTTGTTAGGAAAAACAATATATTTTTTACTGTGCGGGGCAGTGCGGCAGCCAGTCTGGTCTTGTATTGCCTTGGAGTAACTGATGTGGATCCAATGCCGTTCAATCTGGTATTCGAGAGATTTCTTAACCTGGAAAGAAAAGAAATGCCAGATATTGATATGGATTTTCAAGATGACAGAAGACAAGAGGTTATCAACTATTGTTCCGCACATTACGGGCGAGAGCACGTAGCACACATAATCACTTTTGGAACTTTTGGTGCTAGGCAGTCTGTGAGAGACGCTGGAAGAGCGTTGGGGATGACACTCGATAGCGTGGACCGAGTGGCAAGAATGATTCCAGAAAAATTGAATATAGATATAGATACATCATTGGTTGAAAGTGAAGAGCTGAAAGTTGTATATGACTCCCATAACGAGACAAAGCGTTTAATAGAAACAGCTAAACAACTTGAAGGTGTAACTCGTCATAAAAGTGTACATGCTGCTGGTGTGGTTATATCCAAAGAACCATTAGATACTGTTGTGCCTCTAGAATTCACGTCTAGAGGGGATGAGGCTGGGGCGGTTATGACCCAATATGCAATGGATCCGGTGGCTGCCTTGGGATTGCTTAAAATGGATTTCTTGGGTCTGACGAATTTGTCAGTTTTGGCAAATGCATTGGTTATGGTCGGGGAAAATCATGGGGTGAACATTAAGCTACAGGAAATTCCTCTTGATGACCAAAATACTTTTGATCTTTTGTCGAGAGGGGAAACCATCGGAGTTTTTCAACTTGAGAGTGCGGGGATGGTTAGGTACATAAAAGAGTTGAAACCGAACTCAATTAATGACGTAGCCGCAATGATAGCTTTGTATCGTCCGGGACCCATGGACCATATCACTACATTTATAGACGCCAAACACGGCAAGCGGGAAGTAGCGTATGTGCATCCGGCCCTCAAAGATATTCTAGAAGAAACCTATGGTGTGATTGTCTATCAAGATCAAGTACTTCATATAGCTAGAGAATTTGCTGGATACACTCTGGGGGAAGCAGATATTGTCAGAAAGGCAATGGGTAAAAAAGTTCCAGAGATAATGGCGGAAGAACGAGACAAATTTGTTCAAGGCGCGCAGGAACAAGGCTATACAGAAGAATTAGCTGACTCGGTTTTTATGCTGGTGGAACCCTTTGCAGGATACGCTTTCAACAAGGCTCATAGCGTTAGCTATGGATTGGTTTCATACTGGACAGCCTATTTGAAGGCCAATTTTCCAGCTGAATATATGGCTGCCTTTATGAATTCCTATATTGGAAAAAAAGACAGGTTAATCTCTGCGGTAGCGGATTGTAGGCGGATGGGTATTCCCGTATTCCCCCCCAATGTCAATTCAAGTTTTCAAGAATTCACCATTGAGAAAACGAGTGAAGGTGTCGTGGGAATCAGGTTTGGTCTAGCAGCTATTAAAAACGTTGGTTCTGAAGCCTTGACTCCTTTGATAGAGGCTAGGTCGGAACATGGAAATTTCGATAGTGTTGAAAATCTGTGTAAGAACGGGGATATTGGATCTTTGAATCGCAAGTCGATAGAGTGCCTGATTATGGCGGGTTGTTTGGACGATTTTGGTGACAGGGGGGGGCTTTTAGAAGTCGCAGAAAAAATTAATGCTTTAGCGCAACAAGAAAAAACTCTTAGAAATTCTAGTCAGTCGACAATGTTTGACATGTTAGGAGAAGCCGAGGGAGCCTCGCTGGCAGCAATTGATATTCCAATTTCATCCACAAGTGATCATGAAAAAAGGATGTGGGAAGTGGATCTCATGGGAATGAGTCTTTCATCCTCAGATCATTTGGCAAATGTGATGTCAAAGATGAATGACGGTGTGCAAATAATGTTGAGCCAGCTAGAAAGTAATGGGAGGAGAGGAAGATCAACGATAGGTGGTCAGGTTTCTACTATTGTTGATAGATTTACTAGAGATAATAAGCCATTTAAAGTCATTACATTGGAGCTGCTGGACGGTAGTTTAGAGGCTGTTGTGTGGGAAGATGCTCTGAAAAAATCACCTGATATCTGGGATCCGGGCAAAATAGTCACAGTTACCGGCACAATCAGGGAACGTGATGGTGATATAACAATTAGTGTGCAGGAAGGTAGTGAAGTAGATTTGGATCAAGTGTTAAATTCGGGAAATGTTAATGAAGTCGAACGAGAGAAGCAGACTCAGGTACCCCATGAATCGTCCATTAATGGTGCGACCAATGGAGCCGTGCCCAATGGGAATGGAAAATATTCTGGCAACGGGCCTTTAGACCATCGCAACGATTTAGCTAAGGAAAACAGAATCTCCGAAGCGGTGCAAAAAAAGAAGTTGGTTTTATTCATGAAAGAAACTGAGCATCCTCAACATGACAAAATGCTTTTGGATGACGTGAAGCGTCTGTTATTAGGATCAGCAGGGTCAGATGAAGTTGGTCTGGAAATAGAATCACAGGGTTCTTTGGTTGTCATGGATTGGAAACCGGTAAAAGTAGACGCCTCGGAAGACCTCCAGGAAAAATTGAAAAACGCCTTAGGGGATTATGGTGGTGTGTCAGTACAAAGCTTGATGTTCTAGGTCGAGTAGTTTTCCATTCGTAAGAGTTTTGACTTCAAATCGAGTTGAACCGCTTCACTTCCAAACCCTGTTAGGTGTCCGTTGCTACCTATTACTCGATGGCATGGAATTATTATTGGCGTTTTGTTTCGGGCCATTGCCTGGCCGGCTGCCCTACTTGCTTTGGAATTTCCAGACTTATTAGCGAGCCATGCATAAGTGCGTGTCTCCCCGTAGGGGACTTTCCTACATTCTTCCAAGGCTTTTCTAAAGAATGGAGGTGTGAAATCAAGATCGATAACGACCTCGTTAAAATTGACTATGTTCCCACCGAAATATTGGAGTACCTTCTTTTTTAACTGCGTGAAGGAATCATCATTGCGCTCTGAATGCTCTGACCAAGACACGGCCAATTCTGTGCATTTTTCAATCGAATCAGTGGGTAGAGAAGTTCTACTCAGGCCACGAGGAGTTTTTTCCATGGCCATCCAGCCATAGGATGTTTCAAAGATCGTATATTCTATATTCAACTTGTCGGCATCACTTGTGATGTGCCTTTCACAGCTACTCCTGACTGAAAGACTTCCACAACGTTTCTTAGTGTTTTTATGTCTAATGAGGGGTTCCCATTCACAACTAGAATGTCGGCTTTTTTCCCAGGCTCTAATGTCCCTATTTGGTCATCTATCCAACAGGAACGAGCTGAATTGCTTGTTGCAGAAACGATAGCTTCCATAGGTGATAAACCTACATCAACATGGGCCAAGATTTCGTCCTGTAAACTCGTGCCACCCAATTGATAATGCATCCAAGACGCGTCTGTTCCTGCTGCAAGTTGGACACCTGCAGACAGAATCCTTTCAAAAAACTTCAACTTTTCTTCCCATGAATATTTGAAGTCTTCTATTTCTATTTCCTCAGCTTTGGTTAATGGTTCCAGCTTACGTTTATCTTCGAGTTTCCAGATTCTTTCGCGACCCTGATGTAGTGTTGGATTTAGGAAAATCCCCTTTTTTGCCATTCGTTCCCCAATTTCATCTCTGTATATCAGATGGCCATCAGGCTCCATGTGATAACCGTGGATTATCGTGTCCACATCTCCATCTAAAGCATTCAAAATACCTTGGCTGTTAGTACAATGAGCTGCTACATGGACCCCGAATTTATGGGCTTCGTCTGTTATTGCAGATATTTCATCAACATTAAATGATGGTCTGCCTGGTATTGAAGTTCTTGTACTTCCCCCAGTTGCTGTTATTTTTATAAGGTCGGCACCTTCACTCAGGAGTTGTCTCACAGCGGCTCTTGCCTCGGTGGTGCCAGTGACTGAGGTGCCAAAATAACTTAAATGGCCCCCGATTATCGTGATAGGTCTTCCAGATAACAGGAGCCTGGGGGTTTTCACAAGTCCCATTTCGGCAGACTTGCGAAGCAGAAAGGTGGTCTTGTTCTTAGCTCCCAGGTCTCGGACGGTCGTAACCCCTGATTGCAGATGTCGCTTTGCGTTCTGTGACCCTTGTAAAGTCAGGACTTCATCTGGAAGGGTAGCCAGTTCATCTCCTGACCTACCGTCTCCTATTCCTGTGAGGTGCACGTGGCAGTCTATTAGCCCAGGGAGGATCGTTTGGTTCGGGTAATTTATAGTGGTTACGCTGGCATGTTCGGGGATCGAAATACTGTCCCTTTGACCAATTGCTTTAATCTCTTCATCTTTTATAAGAATGGCTCCATTTTCTACTGGGGAGTTGCCAGTTCCGTCTATTAAAAGAGCCCCTGTGAGAAGTGTGAAATCAGAACTTGAAGAATTCACTGGATATCTCCTGGCACCAGAAATTTATTTGACACATTAGTGTTTACCGCCACTGGTATCGATCGTAACACCAGTGACGTAGTTTGCATCTTCAGAGGCTAAAAAAGCTATTACTTTTGCTTGGTCTTCGGGTTGGGATAGACGTCCCAAGGGTATCTGGTCAATTATAATTTGACGTTGCTCTTCTGATCTCTGTACCCATCTAGGCTGTATTCTCTCGCTTAAAGTCATACCTGGGGCTATAGCATTGCAAGTCACTCCGTAGGGTCCGGCTTCCTTCGCCACTTTCTTAGTAAAGGCCATAATTCCTGCCTTTGCGGCTACATATGCGCTGCTAGGTTCTCCAAGACTATGAGCGGCGTCGGAGGATATGTTTACTATTTTCCCGCTTCCTTGTTGTTTCATATGTTTGATAACTTCATGTGTGCATAGAAAAGTTCCTCTAAGGTTGAAGTCGAGGATTTTATTCCAATCATCAAATTCGAGGTTATCAACGGATGCTGAACTATTTTTAATGACTGTACTTCCACCCACTGCATTTACAAGAATGTCGATTTTCCCCAAGTCTGCTATTAGTGAGTCCACTAAATTTTTAACTGGTTCTTCTTCAAGAACATTGACTTCCTTAGTGGTAATAGTGCCGCCCCCTGCTTTAATACTTTTGGCTAAATTCGATAAAGAGTCCGGATTCAGGTCGGCTGCCACTAAGTGAGCGCCTTCTCTTGCTAGTATTTCTGCAGTGGCTTTTCCTATACCGCTGGCAGAGGCGGTCACGAGGGCTACTTTATTTTGAAATCGCATGAGAGACCTTCCTTCAATGTGGTGTTGCGTGGACCAGATTAGTTGGATTATATGGGATGGTACGAACTAATACGTAAATTTAACATTAGTTGCACGATACCAGCAGATGATCACCCATAATGTTACTAATGTGGAGTATAGGAACGAAAATGGTGGTGGGCGATGAGGGACTCGAACCCCCGACCCCTTGCGTGTAAAGCAAGTGCTCTAACCAGCTGAGCTAATCGCCCTGAAAAAAGCGCGCTTGGTGGGACTCGAACCCACGGCCTCAGCCTCCGCAGGGCTGCGCTCTATCCAACTGAGCTACAAGCGCATGTATCCATTATTTAGGCCAGTAATTTCATCATCCCGGTAACGTTCGAGCGGATTAACGAGATTCAATTTAGCCAGTCACGCCTTAGACACCAGAGATAAATGTTAGTTGTCTGGAATCGCCTAGTCAATTTAGCGTGGACTCTTACTATCCAAAGGTTCGAATCTTACTAACTGTTTCAGAGTCCAATTTCCTTACGACTTCGCTGACTAACTTAATAGCTTTATTAACATCATCAAGATGTATTATTGAATTATGGCTATGCAAATATCGAGTTGGGACGGTGATGTTAATTGACGGAGTCCCACCTTTGGATCTCTGCATTTCTGCCCCATCTTGACCATATCCGCTGAGCACGTTGTATTGAAGGTCCATTTCTAAGTCAGATGCTGTTTCTTCCACCAAATCACGAAGGTTCTGATTTGGTAGCATCGAAGAATCATGTAGAAATATTGCCGGGCCTTTTCCCAGACTTTCCTGTGCCTCAAATTCTGAAATTCCGGGATAATCACTAGCCACTCCAGATTCTAAATTGATTCCGATGTCTGGCGCGACTATCTCACTGCTAGTATGAGCGCCTCTTAGCCCCACCTCTTCCTGTACAGTCGCCACGGCATAGATATTGCAGGGTAGGTTGACTTCGCTCAGGGTTTCAACAACTCCGCTCATTACAGCCAAGCCCGCTCTGTCATCCCAGGCTTTACCTAGAAGAAAATCACCTTGGTTGAGACGTTCAAATTTGCTTATCGGTGAAATCGGGTCCCCTGGTCTGATACCCAATCTGGTCATGGCATCTTTCTTGTCTAAGGCCCCTACGTCCAAAAAAAGGTTCTCTTTTTTAAAAACTCTACTTTTTTCTTCCGCTGACATGACGTGTGGGGTTTTAATTCCCGATATTCCATTTACTTTTCCTGAGGAGGTTGAAATAACCCATCGCTGTCCTACTATTGCTTGATCTAACCATCCCCCTATGGTTTGAAATTTTATAAAACCGTCAGTGGTTATATATCGGACCATCAACCCAACTTCATCCATATGTGCTGAGAGCATGACATTCGGTAGGTCATCATCTTTTTTAATATTGGCGATCAAAGATCCGAGTCCGTCTGTGGTGACTGTATCTACATAAGGAGTCAAAATATCTTTCATGACATTTCTTACTTCATGTTCGTGACCTGAAATACCTGGGGCTTCAGACAGTGATTTAAGTATCTCAACTATGTTAGACATATCCTCTTCTCCGCTTCCAAATAGTTTTGGGGATTTTTCGTATGTATAGAACTTATTTAGGTTTATATCATTATCTTTTTGACTGTCGCTGTAACTCTAGTTACCATTTTCGACGATATGGTTAAAAGTTCAACAATGCCAGTGACGGAAAGTCATTTTATATCTGTTGCAAGGGGTATCGTACCCCTAATACAGCAGCACGCATCCTCAATTAATCGTGAGCGTCAGCTTACAGACAGGGTTTCTGGCCCCATGGCTGA
>ENA-UPTF01000030-UPTF01000030.1-marine-metagenome-genome-assembly--contig:-NODE-30-length-94415-cov-5.751171_pt1 | contig 94415 bp, 78 predicted proteins | sample MGYA00238166_ERZ767019 | MGnify/ENA primary metagenome ERZ767019 (study PRJEB28930, sample SAMN06266391) | marine metagenome | isolation source: Sea water from 250 m depth | place: Atlantic Ocean | study... | reverse complement strand
TTGGCCAAAGCATCCATCTTATCTAGAGTTCTATTAAATTCTTGCCAACCAAATTCCCATAGGGTTTCATCATCATATGGTAATAAAAATTGATATTTCAACATCTTATTATATGTTGATTTACCTACTGAAAAAGTTGATTCTTCTCTATTAGGTAATGAATTTTCAATATACTCTGTAAATATTTTAAGCTCTTCAATAATCTGGGAACTGACGCTTGTAATTTGATTTTTTTCGTCTTCAGTAATCGAGCTACAGCTTTCAATAAACTTATTTATTTCTTCATCAAAAATTACGTTTGAATTCTTTGCCATATAAAGTCCCAATTCTTGGAACCTTGGAACATACTCAATAAGCTGCCTAGATCCACTTTCTAAATCTTCTTGAATTATGGGTAGGTATTCGATCAAAAAAGTAATTTTCTCTTCACACGTTTTTGGTCCATTTATGGTACTTGAAATCTGCCTGAAATTCATATAATCTCTAGGGTCTCTCTTCCAGGATTGTATGTCTTCGTATTGAATCTCTTTACCTACTAAAAGGCTTTCAATGAATTTATAATCTACTTTTTCTTCATTAGACAAATCTTCATATACAACAGATCTTAGTTTATTTAATTCGTTTTTAACTTCACTTAGTTGAAAAAAGATATACTCTTCGCTTAGCCTATTAGGTGTATTTGAAAAGTTATTTTTTTTACTGGTAAAAGATTCAACAATCTTTTTAAACTCTCCATCCGTTTTAGATTCATTTATACATCCAGATAATATCAAATAAAATGTAAGAAAGAAAATAAATTTATTCATAATCACAATCTACGATTCTTTTAAGAAAAAAAATAATTAGCTGATAAATATCATTTTTTTATAGTTTAGTTAATTATAAATTATATACAAAATTTGATTAACATATATTATAAAAAATATATAATTCTTTATTTTTTTGAAATTTAAATAAATAAATATAATTTAGAGCGATTTTATTTTTTCAAAACCAATCCAAAAATGAAAGAAATTGGCATAATTGATGAATTAACCAATTTAAATCCAGATTTACCATCAAATCTAATTCAAGAGCTTAAAAATTGGGATAGAATCATTGAAATGGATATTAGTTATCGTGCAGATGATGGTTCTACTAAATGGGTCAAAGCTTATAGATCGCAGCATAATAATAGAAGGGGACCTTATAAAGGTGGTCTTCGATATAGCTTAGATGTTGATATTGATGAAGTTAAGTCATTAAGTTTTTGGATGACCATGAAATGTGCAATGATTAATATCCCTTTAGGAGGGGGTAAAGGAGGAATATGTATTAATCCTTCTGATTTATCAAAATCTGAAAGAACTAGTTTAGCCAAGTCATTTTCAAAAAATTTAGGTTCTTGTATTGGTCCAGATGTTGACATTCCAGCTCCTGATATGTCTACAGGATCTTTTGATATGGACATAATGGAACAAGAACATTTTAAAAATTATGGGAAAAAAGGATGTTTTACTGGAAAATCAATTGCTAATGGAGGTATCGCTGGTAGAAATATTGCTACCGGATTAGGTGGTTATTACGTGATTTTAAAAATAATAAAAAAAAATAAACTTAATCCAAGCGATTTATCAATAGGTATTCAAGGTTTTGGAAATGCAGGAATTAATGTGGCAAATCTTTTATATGATCTGGGTTGTAAAATAACTTCAGTAAGTGATTCAAAAGGATATGTTTATAATGAATCTGGAATAAACATTCATAGTTTAATAACTAGAAAAGAAGAAACTGGTAAAATTGGTGGCGATACAAATATTAAAAAAATATTTGATCACAAATATGATATATTTATCCCAGCAGCTGGAATAAAAACAGTTCCTTTTGTAGATTGTAAATATGTTGTAGAATTAGCAAATGGTCCACTAATAAATGAAAATGAGTTCCTTGAAAAAGGTGTAAAAATTTTTCCAGACATCTTCGCAAGTTCAGGAGGCGTTGTGGTTTCCTATTTTGAATGGCTAAATAACACTAAAAACGTATCATACAATTTAGATAAAGTTAAATCAGAACTTAAAATCTTAATTGATCAAGGATTTGATAATTTGATAAAAATTTCTAAAACCTATAAAATCAGTTTACGAAAAGCTGCATACCTTGTAGCTCTAAATAATTTTTAAATACGATAACTTATTTATGAGATTCAATGACTTTCTTTATTAATTCTCCAATTTTCGAAGAATCTATCCACCTAGCTACAATTACAAGATCATGATCTGGTACTACTACAACATAATTTCCACCAAATCCAGATCCATAATAAATATTTTCAGGTAGTCCATCCCATTTTCTTTGACCTCTATTTAACCACCACATGTACCCATAAGAAGTATTATTCTCTGAGGGTAATCTCATTTTTTTTATCCAACCTGAAGATATTAATCTTTCATCACCCCAAATACCATCTCTTAAAAATAGTAGGCCAAATCTTGCATGATCTTCAGAGCTTATAAACATACCTCCTCCAAAATGACCACCACCACTTACTGACTGTACCTCAACACCATCAATAATCTGCATTGACTCATCATAACCATACCATCTCCAAGTATTTGATGCACCTATTGGATCCATAATATATTTTTTTAAAACTTTTGGTAAAGGAATTCTAAACACATTTAGTAAGGAATAGGATAATAAATTAACTCTTACGTCATTATATTTATAATCTTTCCCTGGAGGTAAAAGAGATTGTTTTTTAATTTCTTCAAGAGTTAAACCTCTGGGTGGTCTGTCTGCCCAATCATAGGTTCCAAAAAGATTTCCTGACCATTGAGATGACTGATTTAATAAGTGATGCCATGTAATTTGATTATTATGAGAATCATCAAATTTACCATCCCAAACATAATTTACAAGTTTCTCATCTAAAGAGATAAGCTGTTTATCAAATGCTATTGCTGCCGTGGTAGACAAATAACTTTTAGTAACACTAAAAGTCATATCAACTCTTTTTATATCACCCCACTTTCCTATGATATATCCATTCTTAATAATTAAACCATTTGGATTACCTCTCTTTTTTGTAGGTCCTTTTATTCTAAAATTAGGTTCATTCCCAAAGGATTTGATTATCGCTATTCTTAAGTCATTTTCTACACTATTTTCATTATTAATCGCAAATTGAATTGCTTCATTAAGTTTTTTTGAATCTATATTTAAGCTTTCAGGTAATTTTTCCTCCCATATTTTATCTGGATAATACAGATCATCCTGTCCATAAACATTAAATGAAAATAGAAATAATATAAATATTTTTTTCATCTATAATCCCACGTTTAAATTAGTGAAATATACAATAAATTAAATACCTTTGATATTATTAATTAAAAATACATAAATATGTGTGAATGTGATAAATGTGAATGTACTGAGACATGCAATTGTGATTGCTGCGATTGCTAAAAAGCTTTTACTATTTAAATTTCTAGATTGATTCTATTAAAAAAAATAAATTTTCTTCTTCTACTTTTTTTTATTTTATTAGGATGTAATACTAATCAATCAAATCAAAAAAATTCTTTAGAAGTACCATTTAAATCTCCATTTTCTGGGATTGATACAATTTCAACTAATGACTGGTGGAATAGAATGCCAAATCCTATTATTGATGTAAATGTTAAAAGAGAAAATGTTCTCGCATTTGGTATCTACACCATTTCAAATAATACATTAAAGCTTACTGCACAACTTTTTCCTTTATATCCATATGAGACAAGAGAGGTAAGATTAGAAATATATGAAAATAACAAATGGATTGAAATACAAAAGAAAAAAATAAATGATTTAGGATGGGCAACAACTTTTAGAATTGAAAATTGGGATAGTTCTAAAAATATTAAATACAGACTTTTACATGGAAAAAAAGCATCTTTTGAAGGTTTAATAAGAAAAGATCCAATTGATAAAAATGAAATTATTTTAGCAGCATTTTCTTGTAATAGCAACAAAGACAGAGGAGATAGAGAAAATTATGTAAAAAACATCAATCATATAAATCCTGACCTATTATTTTTTGCTGGAGATCAATCCTATGATCACCAAGAACATACAGCAGCTTGGCTAAAATTTGGAATGCAATTCAGAGATACTTTTAGAGAAAGACCATGTGTTACTATTCCAGATGATCATGATATTGGTCAGGGAAATTTATGGGGAGAAAATGGGAAAATTGCTTCTTCTCCAGCTGGAAATGATGGCGGCTATTTTTATCATCATGAATACGTAAAAATGGTAGAAAGAGCTCAAACATCTCACCTTCCTGACCCATATAATAATACACCCATAGAACAAGGAATTAACGTATACTATACTAATCTTGTGGTTGGAGGAATAGACTTTGCTATTCTTGAAGATAGAAAATTCAAATCTGGTCCTAAAGGTAAAATACCTCAACAAGGACCAAGACCTGACCACATAAGAAACCCTAACTATGATCCTAAATCTATAGATGTAGAAGGCTTAACTCTTTTAGGAAATAGACAACTTAATTTTCTTGAAAATTGGTCTAATAATCATAAAGGTATTAGTATGAAATCCGTATTATCACAAACAGGATTCTGTGGTGGCGCACATCTCCATGGAAGTAAAGAAAATAGACTACATGCTGATATGGATTCAAATGGTTGGCCACAAACAGGAAGAAATAAAGCACTTAAATTAATTAAAAAAGCTAATGCAGTACATATAGGAGGCGACCAGCATATAGCCACAGTCATACATCATGGTATAGATTCTTATGAAGATGGTCCGTGGGCATTTGTAGTTCCTGCTATTGTAAACAACTATTATAGTAGATGGTGGTGGCCTGAAAATGAGAAAGCTGGAATTAACTCCAATTCAAATTTACCTTGGACAGGAAGATATTTAGATGGTTTTAATAATAAAATAACAATGCATGCATATGCAAATCCAGATACTAATTCAAATGGAGCTGGTTATGGAATAATTAAATTTAAAAAAGATACCAAAGATGTTACTTTTGAATGTTGGCCTAGATACGTTGATGTTACAAAAGATGATGCTAGTCAATTTTTAGGTTGGCCAATTACTGTTTCTTTGGACTAGAATCATTATACCATCTATCAGGGTTGAGTTTATTATACTCTTTTCCCATTCCTAAATCAAGAAAAACTGGATCTATCATATCCTTTTCCCATTCTTTAAATTTAGACTTTAGTCTATTATAAATAGGTTTTGATGAATTAATAATATTTGTTTCTTCACTTATATCATTCTTCAAATCAAAAATATATTCATCATTTTTAATTCTTAAGTATTTATATCTTTCATCTCTGACAACATCAATATCTTTATCTCTATTCTGCCAATATAAATATTCATGAGGTAAACCAGAATTTTCTTCTGTTAGGTATGGTAATAAATCTACTCCATCAATATCATTTTTAATATATTTTTCTGCTGATGCTGCTGATGCAACTGTAGCAAAAACATCTAATGCAATAATTGGCTTATCATATGTAATTCCTGGTTTAATTTTTTTTGGCCACTGCATAGCAAATGGTACTCTTATACCACCCTCATAAAAATCACCTTTTATACCTCTTAGAACACCATTATCTGAGAAATTATACCACTCTACTCCCCCATTATCTGAAAAGAAGATAACTATAGTATTATCTGATATCTTTTTCTCTTCAAGTTTATCTAAAATTAATCCAATTCCATCATCCATGGATGAGACCATCGCAGCATAAGTTCTCCTTTTCTCAACTTCAATATGCATATTTCTTTCCAAATCTTTCTTAGTAGCCTGGAGAGGAGTATGAGGTGCATTATATGATAGATATAAGAAAAAAGGATTATCAGAGTTATCCTCAATAAATTTTACAGCATTATCAGATAATTCCTCTGTTAAATATTTTTTAGTATCAATTCTATTTCCGTTATCATAGATTCTAGTAATATAACCATCCATCTGTCTTCTCACCTCAGTCAAATCATTTATTGTTAAGTCTTCAGGAAAATACCTGTGTCCACCAATAATAAAGCCAAAAAACTCATCAAAACCTCTTCTCTCAGGAACTAGAGATTCATGAGCACCAAGATGCCATTTGCCTATTGCCTTAGTTTTATAATTAGCCTTCCTTAAAACATCAGGTAATGTTTGCTCTGTCAACGGAAGTCCCATAGTAGAGTCTTTAGGAGCTAATAAAATATTTCTAGTATATCCAAATCTATTCTGATACCTGCCAGTAATTAATCCCGCTCTGCTTGGAGAACATACAGCGTATGAAACATAACCTTCAGAAAATATAACTCCATTATTAGCTATTCTATCAATATTTGGTGTAAAAATTTCCTTACTTCCATGAAATCCAACATCTGCATAACCTTGATCGTCACTTATTATTACAATTACATTAGGAAGTTTTTCTTCATTAATTGAACATGAAATCAATCCTAGGAATAAAAAAAAGTAGGTTATATTCTTAATCATAAATAATTAGTTAGGGTTACATAATTTTTTAATTAGCATTTACTGTTATTATCCATTAGAATAAATAAGTTTTCCTTTTAAATAAGGTATAAATGTATTTTCTAGTATTGCCATTAGAAGGGTGGCTGTACAAATGGTTAAATGATTCTAATAATTCAAAGTCATCTCCAAGTCTATCTTGAAACATTTTCTCACTATAATTTACAATGTCCAATCCACAACATTTTTTTGCTCCATCTATTCCAAACTCAGAGAATATTACATATCCACCTTCTCTAACTATTTTTTTTAGCAAATTAAAATATGACAATTGCTGATCTTTAGAAGTAAAAAAATGTAAAACAGCTCTATCATGCCATAAATCAACATTTTTTATATTTAATGATGTAGTAGGATTCGTTAGATCATCCACAATAAAACTAACATTATTATTATTATCTATACTATTTTTTAACTTATCCAATGCCAAAAATGAAATATCATTTACCAAAATATTTGAATAACCCTTTTCTAATAATAATGCAATTAATGTAGTAGCTCCTGCGCCTGCATTAAAAATTAATGCATCCTTTGATAAGTTGCACTTTTCAATAAGATCAACAGATGCAACAGGGTCATCCTCAAACCATCCTAATTTTTCTACCGCATTATTTTGGTAAGCATTATTCCAATGCTCTCTATAATCATAATTATCTAACATTATTTCAATCTAAAAATTTTTGATTAATTATTAATCTATATTATCATTTTTACAAATTTCTTTTAAACTTTTCACATTTGAATTCCATATCTCGCCATCATAAAATTCTATTCCTTTAAAATCTCTTACCTTATATAAAGCTTTATTACCATAACATGTTCCTAAGTAAACATGTTTTAGTTTTTTTGATTTTGCATAATAGATAACCTGTTCCATAATGTATTTTCCTAACGAAAAATCTTTCATAAATTTTGTTTCATAAAAAGAAAACCAATAATGAATAATAGATTTATTAAAATAAGTCAAAACATATCCTATAGGTGATTGATTGAAATAGAAAACAAATATTTTATTATAATTATCTCTACTTAAAATAAGTTCCAATCTTTGAATTGATAATGATTTATTTGAAAATCTTTCTTTTGAAAAATCTATACAAAAATTTTTAAAATCTTTTGAATGGTTAAATTCATTTTTAGTAAAAACTTTAAATTCAATCCCTAATTTTTTATCAATTTTTCTTATAACTCTATTATTTTCAGATAATCTCTCATAGTTTTTTAAATTAATTCTAATACTTCTAGCTAGATAGTATTTTTCAAGAGTTGAAGATACATCATTTGTATAAGGCAAAAATCCTTTAGAATATGCTTTTTCTATAGATTCCTCATTTTCTAAAATTGCATTTATTGCATAACCAAAATGGTAAGTTTTATAATCTACACCAGTTTCTTTAAGAATTATTTTCATTAAATGCGATTATAAAAAACCCCCTAAAAATCAGGGTCTTTTTACAACAAATTAAAATTATCTATTAAAATTATTCTTCCAACAGCTTAGTACTATAATAAGCATTTGATCGAATAATTTTACCTTCATCATTAAAAGTATGTACATAATGAATTGGAAAAAGAATTAATTTATCATCTGATTTTCTTTTCAATCTAAATTTCCACCATGATAAAACGGATTTTACACCTCTTCTATCATATTCTAAGTAATCAGGATAACCAACTTCATCAAATCCTAAAGTTTCAAATTGACTTGATATCGCATCATTATTAGCTTTTGCTTCTTCAAAAGACATAGATTCACCCCAAGGTAAATTTATATCATAAAATCTTCCATTTTCAGAAAAATAAGACCAGGCCTTTTCTCTATCTCCATTTTCAAACGCATACATCATCTTTCTTATTGTATTTATATGCTCATGATTAATATAAATGGTACCATTTTCTCTTGAATAATAATTGTCATTAATAGCATTAAAAACATTCTGATTATTATATTCGAATATACCTAAAACTTTATCTGAATCTTTATTTAATCTATAAAGTCTATGAAAAGGCATATCTACTTTAACTCCGGTTGTTTTATTAACGGCATATAATCTTTCCCATGTTTGTACCCAAATTCCACTCTCTTTATATTCTATAGCATCTGGATAAGCTGGTTTATCTCTAGTTATTGATAAGTAGTCAAAATCACTACTCCACCACTTTGCATTATTTATAAATTGCTGCTTATTCCATCCCTCAAAGTCCTTATTAAGACCAGTTCCATTTCTAATTCTAAAATCATCACCTAACATTGAAGATAATTTTTCAATATCCCCATCCACTATAGCTTTTCCTAAAGCTTCTACAAGTACTATTCCTGGATGTTCTTTATATACAGTACCATTTTTTTCTTTCTGAGCTAACAAATCAAAAGAATAAAAACATATAATTATTAATATAAATTTTTTCATAAATGTATTTTTTTTGGTTATAAATAAGCACTAAAACTATAGAATTATTAATAAAATATGTTACCTAAATATTATTTTTTAATGACAAAAAATAATCCTTTAAGTTCTTCAGTAGTAAAATTTCTAAATCTACCTAACTTTAAAGAACCTATATTAATATTCATAATTCTAATTCTTCTTAAGAATTTAACTTTATAATCTAATTTTAGACACATCTTTCTTATCTGTCTATTCATCCCCTGTGTTAATATTATATTAAATGAATAATTATTAATTTTTTTTACTTTACAAGACTTAGTTAAATTATTTTTTAACTGTACTCCCTTTCTCATATTATATAAAAAATCAGAAGAAATCTTTTTGTTTACATGAACAACATATTCTTTCTCATTATTATTTTCAGTACGAAGAATTTTATTTACAATATCACCATCATTTGTTAATAACATTAACCCTTCACTATTCTTATCAAGTCTACCAATTGGAAAAATTCTTTTAGGATATCCTATAAAATCAATGATGTTATTTTTCACATTTCTATCAGTAGTACACTCTACTCCTACTGGTTTATTAAATATTAAATAAACAAATTTTTTCTTTTTTTTAGGATTAGTTACTAACTCTCCATCTACTCTAACTTCATCGCCAAAAAAAACTTTTATTCCTAAGCCTACTATTTTATTATTAACAGAAACCCTTCTTTCATTTATTAATTTATCAGCAGCTCTTCTGGAGCAATAACCTATTTCACTTAAAAATTTATTGAGCCTTGTTAATTTAGAATTTTGCACCAAAAAAAATTATATTTAACTGAAAATTGATAACAATTTATTAGAATATTAAACAAATATGAAAAAATGAAGTATATACTATACATTATTACAGGATTAATTGTAGTAGCAGGTTTATATATTGCTTATACAATTCTAAATCCAAAAAGTCCTTTTGATAAAATATCTTTCCAAAAAGAAAACATGCAGCTTGAAGTTGAATACAGTAGACCATATAAAAAAGACAGATTAATATTTGGAAATAAAAATGATGGAGCATTAGTACCATATAATGAATACTGGAGAACTGGAGCTAATGCAGCTACACAATTCGCTACTAACCAAGAAATTCAATTTGGAGATAAAACTCTTTCTGCTGGAGAATATAGATTATATACCATCCCTAACTCAAAAATTTGGAAAGTAATAATCAATGAAGAAGCGGATACTTTTTTTGCAATTTCAGAACCTGACTACTCAAAAGATGTTATTAGCATAGAAGTTGAAAGTAATGAAATAGATAATTCTATCGAACAATTTACTATAGATTTTTTAGATTCTGATTCTACAATTTCTCTAAGAATGAGATGGGATAATGTAGAAGTTTTAGTACCAATAAAATAGCATATCTAATTTTTTATAACTTATACAAATACATTATTCAGTAAATTATACACTCAAATGAATAATTCAATAGGTTTAATACTTTTAGGTGTCTCAGGTTCTGGAAAAACAACCATAGGAAAATTACTCTCAAAAAAAATAAACATACAATTTATTGATGCAGATGATTATCATTCAAAAGCAAATATTCAATTAATGAGTACAGGTAAACCATTAGATGATAAACTTAGAAAACCATGGCTTTATAAAATTAATAAAGCATTTAAAAAAATTTTAAAAACTTCAAATTGCGTTCTTGCATGTTCATTATTAAAAAAAAAATATAGAAAAACTATCAGAAAAAATATAAGTAATCAATTACATTTCATTTATCTAAAAGGAAGTGAAAAATTAATACAAGAGAGAATAAAAAAGAGAAAAAATCATTTTATGAAGATCTCTCTTTTAAAATCTCAATTTAATACTTTAGAAGAACCATCAAACTCTTTAACAATTGATATTAATAAAAATCCAAAAGAAATAATTTCAATTATTACAAAAAAAATTTTTTATTAATTAAAAAATTTTAAAATAGTGATAGCTTTATAAAATTAGTATCAAAAAAACAAAAAATTTTAAAATCCAGAAAGACAAAATGATATGAGATATACAATAATACTATTAATTGCAGTCCTTTCACTTTCATTTTTTTCTTCCTGTATTGAAGATAAAGATGCATATATAGGAAGAGGACTTATAATTAATGAATTTTTAGCTAGTAACGATGCTTGTTGTACCGATCAATCAGGAGACTATGATGACTGGGTAGAATTATTTAATGATTCAAGTGATCCTATAGATATTGGAGGAATGTATTTTACAGATACCCCAGGTGATGACAACCCTTATTTAATTCCTAATGATGAATCCTCAACTACAACTATACCAGCTGGAGGGTATTTAATTATTTGGTGTGATGACGATCAAGAGCAGGGTGTCCTTCATGTAAGTAAAAAACTTAAAAAAAAAGGAGAATCAGTAATTTTAATCAACTCTGATGGAATCACAGTTGTTGACTCAGTTACATACGAATCACAAACTACCGATATATCAATGGGTAGAAATATTGATAACATGGATGAGTGGATATTTTACAATAATCCAACTCCTGGAGGTGCAAATCTTTAATTTTTTGAATTTATATTTTTAAAAATGCTACAAAGAAGTATTCTTATATTGATAGGTTTATTATTAGGATCATGTGATAAGAAAATAGATTACAATACTCTTGAAAAAAAAATTATTTCAAAATTTAATGATGAGACTGGAAACTTTGCTTTAGCATTCAAAAATTTAGATGATGGAAAAGAAATTTTAATTAACGAAAATGAAATTTTTCATGCAGCAAGTACCATGAAAACGCCTGTAATGATTGAATTTTATAAACAACTTCATCAGGGAAAATTATCTCTAGAAGATACATTACAAATAAAAAATGAATTTAAAAGTATTGTTGATGGAACTATATATAAATTATCTGAATTTGATGACAGTGATAAAAACACATACAACAAACTTGGACAATATTACTCTATAAATAATTTAATTTATGAGATGATAACAATCAGTAGTAATTTTGCTACTAATATACTTATAGAGTATATAGGAGCAAATAATGTTACAAAATCTATGAAAGAAATAGGAGCTTTAAACATAAATGTTCTTCGAGGTGTTGAAGATATAAAAGCCTTTGAATTAGGACTAAATAATACTACCTCGGCAAAAGATTTACTTATTATATATGAAAAATTAGCTAAAGGAAAAATTATAAATAATGAATCATCAGCTATAATGATTGAGATTTTAAAAGATCAAAAATATGATGATATTATACCTAAATATTTACCTAAAAATATTGAAATTGCTAATAAAACCGGTATGATAACTGGAGTTCATCATGATTCTGGAATTGTATTTTTAAAAGATGGAAAAAAATATGTTATTGTTCTATTATCAAAAAATATGTTAGATATGGAAAGTGGAACAGAAATGATGGCAAAAATATCTGAGCTTATATATAAAACTTTAAATTAAAGACTTGATATTGGAAGTTTAAATGTTCTAATTTTTTTTATTCCATTCGTCTCATCAGTCCAAGAAAGAAAAATATCATTTTTAAGTCTCTCAAGTTGAGGAAATCCAGTTGTCCTACTACTTGAAACATTAGATAAACTAACTATTTCACCCATATTTCCATTCATATTTATTTTTCTCAAATTTATTGAACCAACACCTTTATTTGTAGATAACCAACTGACAACAACTGATTTTTGGTCAATAAAATCTAGATCAACCCTACCCAGTGGAATATTATTTAAATCATTTATTAATATTTTTTCTCCAAATGATTTTCCTTGATTATTTGAAAATTTTAAACTTACCTGAGGATTTCCATCTGCTGCAGAAAACCAAGCTACTACTACATCTTTACCTTTTGACTCAATACTTGGACCGTTAACAGGGCAACCATTTATTTTCCAATTATCATCATTTAAAGAATACGAATTAGTCCATGATGAATTAATAAATCTAGATACTGATATATCTCTAATTTCATTTTTGGATCTGTCTCTATAAACAACAATTGGAATATTATCTGAAACAGTTAGTGATGTTTGGCAGCAGTCACAAACCATATTATCAATTTCACTTTCATCAATAATTTCTCCCTCGGAATTTATAATAGCAGACCTAAGGGACATTGGACCAGATGCGTGTCCATACTGTTCTTTAGAAGAAGTTGTATTTCTTCCATCTAACCATGTAGATAAAAATCCATTTTTATAAGATGTTATAGATACAAAACCATGTTCAGAAAAAGTGCTATCATTATGCATTTTAAATTTATCAATCCAAGATTTATTTTTACTAACTAGATAATTCACATCATATGAAAATATTTCTTCAGAACTTTTTTTTAAATAATGAGCAATCATTAAATCACTTTTATTATTTATTGATATAGAAGGGAAATCAGCCCAATTAACAAACCAATCTACACCCTTAGTTATAAGTTCTCTCTTACCCCATATATCTAAATTAAGTTTACTCATATATAAATAACTAGTATCCATAGACTCTTCAATCCATGATATATAAAGATCATTATCAGTTGATAATAAAAACGATTCTCCAGTATTACTAGAGTTATAAGAAAAATTTATCTCATTGATACCATCATTTGTCTTACATGAGATTAAAATAGAAATAATAAAAAGCGTTAATATCCTATACAAATAATAAATGTTTTAAATTAAAGAAATAAATTAATATAATTTTTATAAATTAACCTTCCTTTTATCAAATAAAACCAACTATTATGAAAAAAATATGTATATATATTCTTATTTCTTGTTTATTCTTTGATGTTTATTCCCAAAGAAGAAAAAATAATAAAAATGTAAACCCCGCAACAACAAAAGAAGAAAAGATTTCATTATCAGCACTAAAACTTAGAAATATTGGTCCTGCTTTCTTATCAGGAAGAATTTCAGATATAGCTATTCATCCAAAAAATGATAATGTATGGTACGTTGCAACTGGATCAAGTGGTGTATGGAAAACAGAAAATTCAGGTACTACTTGGAAACCAATCTTTGATAGAGAATCAACTTATTCAACAGGTTGTGTCTCAATCGATCCTAATGACAATTCAATAATCTGGATAGGAACTGGAGAAAATGTTGGAGGAAGACACGTAGCGTTTGGAGATGGAGTTTTTAAAAGTACAAATGGAGGAAAATCGTGGAAAAATATGGGTTTAAAGAACTCTGAACATATATCGAAAATAATAGTACACCCAAATAATTCTAATGTGGTTTGGGTTGCTTCTCAAGGTCCACTATGGAGTTCTGGAGGAGAGAGAGGTTTATACAAAACAACAGATGGAGGAAAAAATTGGAAAAAAGTATTAGGTGGAGGTGAATGGACTGGAGTAACAGAAGTTATTATAGACCCAAGAAATCCAAATAGATTATATGCTGCCACTTGGCAAAGACATAGAACTGTAGCTGCATTAATGGGTGGTGGTCCTGAATCTGGTTTACACAGATCTATAGATGGAGGTGAAACTTGGGAAAAATTAAAAACCGGTCTTCCGAAATCAAATATTGGAAAAATAGGTTTTGCTATTTCACCTCAAAATCCAGATGTTCTTTATGCTGCGCTTGAACTTGAAAGACTTAAAGGAGGAGTATATAGATCTTCTGACAGAGGTTCTTCATGGACAAAAATGTCTAATACTGTTTCTGGTGGAACTGGTCCTCACTATTACCAAGAACTATATGCTAGTCCCCATAAATTTGATAGATTATACCTAATGAATGTCAGAATACTAACTTCTGAAGATGGAGGAAAAACATTTACACAACTTAAAGAAGCAGACAAACATTCAGATAATCACTCTATTACATTTAGAGATGATGATCCTAATTATTTATTAGTTGGAACTGACGCTGGAATTTATGAGTCTTTTGATTTGGCTAATACATGGAAATACTATAAAAATTTACCTATTACCCAATTTTATAAAGTTGCTGTAAATAATGCATATCCATTCTATCACATTTTTGGAGGAACTCAAGATAATGGTTCAGCTGGTGGTCCATCTAGGACAGACGAAAGACAAGGTATAAGAAATGCTAATTGGTATAAAATACTTGGTGCTGATGGTCATCAAACTGCAACAGACCCAGTTTACAATGAAATTGTTTATGGTGAATTTCAACAAGGTGTTCTCCATAGAATTGATTTAAATACTGGAGAAACAGTTTTAATCCAACCTCAACCAAGAGAAGGAGAAAATTATGAAAGATTTAATTGGGATGCTCCAATTTTAGTAAGTCCTCACAAGCCTGAAAGACTTTATTTCGCCTCTCAAAGAGTATGGAGATCAGAGAATAGAGGTGATAGTTGGGAACCTATATCCGGTGATTTAACTAGAAATGAAGAAAGAATTGACCTAGAAATTATGGGAAAAAGACAAGGTTGGGATAATGCATGGGATGTTGGAGCAATGTCTAACTATAATACCATTACTTCAATTTCTGAATCACCGTTACAGGAAGGGGTTTTATATGCAGGTACAGATGATGGATATATTCAAGTTACAACAAATGGTGGAACTACATGGAAAAAAATACCTGTAACATCTCTAGGGTTACCAAACAGATCATTTGTTAATGATATTAAAGCAGATTTACATGATGTTAATACAGTTTATGTATCACTCGATAATCACAAAGAAGGAGATTACTCTCCCTACTTGTTTAAAAGTACTGACATGGGAAATACATGGACTTCTATAAGTAACAATATTCCAGATAGAACTCTAATATGGAGACTTGTACAAGATCATGTGAACAAAGATTTATTATTCACTGCGACAGAAAACGGAATTTATGTTTCATTAAATGGTGGAACTAAATGGCAAAAACTTCCAGGATCTCCAACAATATCTTTTAGAGACATAACTATTCAAAAAAGAGAAAATGATTTAGTTGGTGCTTCGTTTGGGAGAGGATTCTTTGTTCTAGATGACTATTCTGTATTAAGAGAAATGTCAAGTGAAAGACTATCAAAAGAAGGAGCTTTGTTTTCCACTAGAGATGCTTTAGGATACGTACCTAAAAGTGTTATCGGTAATACTGGAGCTGATTATTACTTTGCTGAAAACCCTGATTTTGGAGCTGTTTTCACTTATCATCTTTCTAAGTCATATCCAACAATGAAAGAAAAAAGAGTAAAATTAGAAAAAGAATTAACTAAAAAAGGTCAAAGTATTCCAAAAATAAATTGGGATGCTATTGATGCTGAAGGGAAAGATGAAGGAACAAAAATATGGATTGTTATTAAAGATAAGGATGGCAACATTATAAATAAAGTAAAAGGTCCAAATAAAAAAGGCTTAAGTAGAGTAGCATGGAATTTACGTCAATCAAATTCAAGACCTATAAACCCAGATAATATCAGAACTGGAGGTGGAGGAAGAGGAGGATGGTTCAATTTTGGTCCAATGGCTATGCCTGGAACTTATACAGCAACGTTAAACAAAGAATATAATGGTACTCTAACAACACTAGATGGCCCCATCAATTTTAATGTTATTCACTTACAAAGAGGTGTTCTTGAAGGAATGTCATTTGAGGAGTATAGAATTCATGGTGAAAATATTATTTCAACTCAAAATATGATGGCAAAAGCAAGCAATCTATTAAATGAAAGTATAAAAAGTGTCAAAGCTATGAGATTAGCATTATCTAGAAGTAAAATAGAAAATAATAAACTTTCAAAAGCATTATACGATCTTGATAATGAATTATCTAATATAAATACTAAAATTAATGGTAACTCAGCAAAATCAGAAATTGGTGAGAGAAATAATCCAACAGTAAATAGTTATATTGGAAATGCGATGAGAGGATTATCAACTACTTATGGACCAACTGGTCAAAATAAGCAAAGTTTAGAAATTGCAGATAGTATGTTAAACAAAATATATGTTGAAATACAAAAAGCAGCCTCAAAAATTCCTGAATTAAAAATTGAGTTAGAAAAAATTGGAGCTCCTTATATTATAGGAAATTGAAATAATTAATGGTTATGAGAACTAAATCTTTTTTATTTAGTTTAATCATATTAGTAGCTACAGTAGTTTTTTCTATTGTAAGCAATTTTAAGTATGGTCTTTTTTTACTAATTCCGTTTATTTATTTTAGTTTTAAAAAAAACACTAATTAAATTCAACTAAAGCTTTAAGATTTTTATATTTCTAAACCATATAGGACTATCATGATCCTGAAGACCAATATAACCTCTTTTAAAAGAACCATATTTAGTAGAATTTTTCCATTTTCCAGCTGCTTTTCTTTGATACCAGTCATCTGACCAAGGAACAAAAGAGAGAACTTTTTTACCATTAAGCCAATGCTCTACCAATTCTGGCGTAAAACGAATTTTTGTAGTATTCCACTCTCCTATAGGTTTAAGTACTTTTTGCTTAGGATCAGCAGTATACATAGAATAATCTGAAGCGGTTTGTTGCCATTCTTGTAACTCATAGTTATAAATTTTTGAATAATTTTCATCATCAATTAATTGATATTCAGGAGCAATTTGAGCAATTCCATTAAAACCTTCTTTTATGTGATAAAAAATTCCACTATTTCCTCCAAGAGGAAGTTTCCATTCCAAATAAAGTTCAAAATTTTCAAATTCTTCAATACCATAAATAATATCTCCACCACCAGCCTTATCCTCTTTATTAAATGTTAATGCACCTTCTTTATCTATTATCCATCCAGATGGTAAAGAGTCCTCATTATAGGCTCTCCAACCATTAGTAGTTGTACCATCAAAAAGGTAAATCCAATTATTATTTTCTTTTGTTATATTATTACAAGAAAAAATACACATTACAAAAAATAAAATAGATATTGAATTACTCATAATTAAAAATCTCTATATTTTGATTCTAAAAATTTATTTGCTTCTTCCTCAGAAAATTTTGCATTCTCATTATTCCAATGTAAAATCTTATTAGGAAATCGACCAGCAATAACTCCTAAAAGTATTGTTTCTGTTAATCTAGATGCATAAGAGAATGGTGCACTACATTTATCTTTACCTAGACAAGCATCTACAAACTGATGATAATGATCCGATTTATCCAACTTTGGGTAATTTAATTTTTCGTATTTCCCATTAATAATTAGTTTAGGGAAATCCCAATGAGGTAACAGTAATCTACCCTTATCACCTATAAAAATAGCTCCCTGATCTGGTAATTTTTCATCATCAGGTAATATTAAATCCTTATGCTTTTTTGGTGCTCCCTCTCCATCATACCATACCCACTTCAAATTTTCTTTAGTATACTTAGTTCCAGGAAAAACATAACTTACTTTATTATGTTCTGGATGTCCAAATCCATTTGATTTTCTACATTCATTCTTAACTGTATTGGGAACATCCAAATCCAATGCTGCATATGGTGTATCAAAAATATGAACTCCCATATCTCCTAATGTTCCACAACCATAATCCAATAATTTTCTCCATTGACCAGGATGATAAATTTTGTCTTTATATGGTCTCTTTTTAGCTGTTCCCAACCAAAGATTCCAATCTAAATTTTCTGGTATCGGATCACTACCTTCCGGCTCTAGACCATCATAACCCCAATTTTTAGGAGACCATGCTCTTACTGTACTTACTTTTCCTATAATACCAGATTGGATTAATACAACAGCAGATTTATATTCATCAAATGAGTGAATTTGTATTCCCATCTGTGTAACCAAATTATTTTCTTCTGCTAACTTCTTCATTTCTCTCGCCTCTGAAACATGGTGTGTTAATGGCTTCTGACAGTATACAGATTTTCTCATGTGCATAGCCATCATTGAAGCTGGTGCGTGTGTATGATCTGGAGTAGAGACAATTACAGCATCTATAGAATCCGATATTTCATTAAAAAGTTTTCTATAGTCTGAAAATACTTTTGCATTAGGATGAAGTTTCTTAGCTTTATCCAAAGCATTTGAATCAACATCACATAAAGCAACAACATCAACTAAATTATGTGATGAAATTGAATTTAAATCTGCTCCACCCATACCACCAACACCAATATGTGCTGTTCTTAAACGATTATTCTTTAATTGTGAAATTAGTGATGATGGAAAAAGAGATAGAGACGCACATGTTAAACTTTTTTTTAAAAAATTTCTTCTATTACTCACAAACTACTATTTATTAGTTATAAATGAAGAAGCAGGAAGACCTTCTTTATTAAACAATGTTCCATCAAAAACATTCTTCCAAGCATACCTTGCTTGTTTTGGATTATCTACTTTACTTGAAGAAATTCTTACTTTATTATCAATGATAATCGCTTGAGCATTTTCAAACACACCATCACTACCTGCAATTTCAAAACCTTCTAAATTTCGAATTCCTAAAAGCCCTGATCCTTTCGAATCAAAATCAATATCTATATAATTATTATGTAATTCATGATTCTTATAAAGTGGTCCAGAAGATACTAAATCATATCCATAATCATTATCTAAAGCAAGTAGAGCAAGCCGATTTCCAACATCTTGTTTATTAGCAGGGTGTATATCATTAGCTTCTCCAATATCCATAGTAACGACCATTCCTGTATTTTTTGTTTTTAAACTTTTTCTTTGCACATCTCTTAATTCATAAGATAATTTTCCATCTTCATAATTAAAAGGTGCAATTTGCACATAATAAAAAGGGAAATCATAACCCCATTTTTCTCTCCAATCTTCAATCATAGCAGGGAATAATTCATTATACTCTTCATAGTTTCCTACATTAGCCTCACCCTGATACCAAATAGCACCCCTAATGTTATAAGGAAGAACAGGAAATAACATTTTTTTAAAAAGAATAGAATATGCATTAGCATCATTAACTTGTTTTTTATTTTGATTGTTTTTAGTATTTAAATCCAAATGTGAAATAATATCCTTAGTAGCATTTAAAGTCCTAAGCTTTTCAAGACTTGTCCATGCCTCTACCCTTGTTCCTCCCCAACTAGTATTAATAATACCAATAGGAATATTTAGATCAACGTGAAGACGTCTAGCAAAGAAATATCCAACAGCACTAAATGATTTTACATTTTCAGAATTAGAAATCTGCCATTTTGAATTTTTTATCTTCACTCCGGTAAGATCTAAAGGAACAGTAAACATTCTTATTTGATTATAATTAGCATTGGCAATTTCTTGTTCCTGATTTACTAGTCTATTAGATAGTTTCCATTCCATATTTGACTGACCAGATGCCAACCAAACCTCACCAATTAATATATCATCTAACAATATTGTATCTTTTAAAGATATTACAGAAATATTATAAGGACCCCCATACGATGGAGTTTTAATTTTTATATTCCATTCTCCATCTTTATCACTTTTAGTAATAACTTTCTCATCCCAACTAGCTACAATAAATACATCTTGATTAGGAGATGTTGATCCCCAAATAGAAACATCTGATTTTTGTTGTAATACCATATGATCTGAAAAAACAGGAGATAATAAAAGAGGTTTTATACTATTTTGACAAGAAAATAAGACAAAAATTAGAAATAAAAGTAAACTTTTCATATTCTATAAAATTATACCTAAAGGCTTAGTTGTTTTCCAATTTCCTCTTGTAAAATCAGGAAATCTTTGTGGTGCACCTCCATACTTAATAGACTTTGCGCTTAAAGGTGTAACTGCACTCCAAAAACATCCCTCATACATATTTTGATCCAAAGGTTCACCGTTTCTTAAACATTCTATTATACGATACCTCATCATAAAATCCATACCTCCATGTCCACCCATTTTTTCAGCTAAAGCACCTAATCTTTTATAAAGTGGGTGATCATATTTTTCATATAAAATCTCTAAATTCTCACCTTGTACCCAAGAATGATGACTCTCATTAACACCTTCAACTCCTCCCTCGAGTGCAACACGTGTTGGAAAACCTGCAAGAGTTCCCTTTGTTCCCTGTATTAAATTATGTCTAGAGTATGGGCGTGGACTTGTTTCATCCCACTGAACCATTATAGTTCTTCCAAATTTTGTTTTTATTATTGAAGTGTTTAAATCTCCATTTTTATAATCAAGTTTATTCCATTTATGATTAGCTGGATAATTTTTTTCTGCATACAATTTTCTTCCTAATGCTGGCGTCGAGTAAGAAATTAAAGTACTAAAATTATCATCATTTCTAGATAAATTCATATACTGAGCTACTGGACCTAGTCCATGAGTTGGATATAAATTTCCCATTCCTCTTGCATAATGATATGTTCTCCACGAACCAGTACCTCTCTTTTGTTCTTCCATCTGAAACCTTAACTCATGAATGTATGCAGCCTCTGCATGCAAAAATTCACCTATAACTCCTTTTCTACACATATTTAAATACATCAGCTCATCTCTTCCATAATTAACATTCTCCATCATCATACAATGTTTTCTTGTTTTCTCTGATGTATTTATAATTTTCCACATATCCTCAATAGTTGTAGCAATAGGAACTTCAACAAATGCATGAGAACCATTATTCATAGCTTCAATTACCATTGGGGCATGGTTATTCCAATTAGTAGAAATAAAAACCACATCAGGTTTTACTTCTTTAAGCATCAATTTCCACTTATCCTCATCACCATAATAAATAGCTATTTCATTATGTCTTTCTCCCTTTCCAATCTCTTTACAATTATCTATAGATCTTTGAGCTAAATCTTGATATAAGTCACTAATTGCTACTACCTCTGTTCCTTTTATTGTTGCGATCTGCCTTGCATGACCAGTACCTCTAGCTCCAACTCCAATAAATGCTACTCTTACCGTTTCAAGTTTAGGAGCAGAATAATCGCCCATATAATAAGAATTTGTATCTCTTTTCTCTACATGTTTTGAGCTGCTAAGGATAGATGCAGTTGCTATTGCTGCACCAGATAAAGAAGTTTTTTTGAGAAAATCTCTCCTATCTAAATTTTTCATATTTGGTTAAAATTTTATTTACTTCTTAAGTTAAGAATAAAAAATATAAACTAAGAATTGAATCTGAAAGAAATTATTTTAATGAAAAATTAAATGTAGTTCTAGAAGTATATAGCTCATTAGGCTCCAATATCACTGATGGAAATTCTTTATTATTTGGAGAATCAGGATAGTGCTGAGTTTCAAAACAAAAACCAGAACGATTTCCATAATAACCTTTATCCCTTCTTGGAAGTGTTCCATCTAAGAAATTTCCTGAATAAAATTGCATTCCAGGTTCATCAGAATACACCTCTAAAAATCTTCCACTTCTAGAATGATATGCAGCAGCAACAAATCTCATAGTACCATAATCATTAAGTACCCAACAATGATCATACCCATTTCCAATAATAAGTTGTTCGTTTTCAAGATTAATATCTTTTCCTATTCTCTTAAACTCTCTAAAATCAAAAGGTGTAGCTTCTACATTTACAATTTCACCTGTAGGAATAAGTGTTTCGTCAACTGAAAGAAATGCATTTGCATTAATTTTTATTTCATGATCTAAAATTGATTGTGAAAAATCTCCTGATAAATTAAAATATGAATGTTGTGTAAGATTTATTATAGTGGATTTATCAGTAATTGCTTCATACAAAACTTCTATAGAATTCTTATGATTTAAAGTATATGTAACTTTTGTTTCTAAATTTCCAGGATAACCCTCTTCCATATCACGACTTGTATATGAAAGTATAAGAGAAGCAGAATTTTTGTCTATTTGAGTAGTTGCATCCCAAATTACCTTATCAAAACCTATATTACCTCCATGTAAATGATTTTGACCATCATTTCTAACCAAATTATATTCTTTCCCATTTATGCTAAACTTTCCTTTAGAAATTCTATTTCCATATCTTCCAACAATAGCTCCAAAATAAGGACTTTCTTTAATATATTGTTCAAGTGAATTATATCCTAAAACAATATCATCTAATTCTCCTGATTTATTAAATGTTTTTAAATTAGTAATAATGCCTCCATAGGTAATAATTGAAACTTTAGTTCCAATTTTATTTTCAAGAGTATACTTATCAACTACTGTCCCATTTTTTAATGTTCCAAACTCCGTTTTATTAATTGAAACTAAAGAAGAATTTTTATCTACGTCCATAGGATTTCTTAGAAAATAATAGATACTAGTTAAAACAAGTATTAATAATAAAAAAAAATATTTTTTCATATATCAATCTAAACCTATTCAAGAAAAATTCAAAATAAGATTATAAACAGAAATTTATAAAGTTTTTAATTCTGTAGATAAACGCTGAAGGCTATCCTTTGCATCGCCAAAATACATTTTATTATTATCTCTAAAAAATAGAGGATTTTGAACACCAGCATATCCTGCTGACATGCTCCTTTTTAAAACCACTGTACTTTTTGATTCCCAAACTTTAAGAATTGGCATACCAAATAAAGGACTAGAACTATCATCAATTGCATCAGGATTAACAACATCATTTGCGCCTACAACTACAGCAACATCAGTAGATTTAAACTCTTCATTAGCCTGTTCTAATTCTATAAGTTTTGAATAATCAACATCAGCTTCAGCAAGTAAAACATTCATATGACCAGGCATTCTTCCAGCTACTGGATGTATAGCATATTTAACTTCTACATCATTAGTCTCTAAAATTTCTTGTACTTCTTTACATAGCTTTTGTGCTTGAGCAACAGCTAATCCATACCCTGGAATTATTATAACTTTTGAAGAATAAAAAAGTTGAACTGCAAAATCTGAATCATTAATTTCTTTAATATCACCCTGATCTTCCTTAACAGTTTGTTTGCCTGAAGATGAAAATCCCCCAACAATAACATTAAGTAGAGATCTATTCATTGCTTTACACATAAGAATAGTAAGAATAGTACCCGCAGCACCAACCAGTATACCACCAAGAAGCATGACCTTATTATCAAAGATAATTCCAGTAAGAGCAGCAGTAAGGCCTGTAAATGAATTTAAAAGAGATATAACCACTGGCATATCTGCACCACCTATTGGAGCAACAAAAAATATGCCATATAGAAGTGATATTCCAAGTACAAAATAAATTAGATTAAAATCATTATTCACTCCAAAATATTGATAAGAAAAATACAAAATAGCAACAAGAAGAACTATGTTTATAATATGCTGATAAGGTAAAGTGAGTTTCTCTGACCATTTATATCCATCAAGTTTTGCAAATGCCAACATGCTTCCAGTAAATGCAATAGAACCAATAAATAAACTTAATACCAATATCATTTGATATGCTAAAGAAGATTCTCCACCAAGAAAAGATACTTTATAGAGCTCTATAAAAGATAGTAATACCGCACTCAAACCTCCCAAACCATTAAATATAGATACCATTTGAGGCATCGATGTCATCTCAATTTTTTTTGCAATTACATATCCAATTATTGAAGATGTTGTAAGTGGAACAAAAATCCATAGATAATTATTTAATCCAGAGTTCTCAAATGGCATAATTATAGCTCCAAGAATAGATAAAAACATACCTAAAGCAGCATACTTATTTCCTCTAGTGGCAGATTCTGGACTGCTCTGAAGTCTTAAACCCCAAACAAGAAAAAATGCAGCAAAAAGAAAAATTAATTTATCCACTATTTCTTATTTTTTTTATTAAACATGCTTAACATTCTATTGGTTACAAAAAATCCTCCAAATACATTTATTGATCCTACAGATAAGGCAATGGATGCTAGTGTAAGAACCATATAATTATCGGGACTAGTATTTCTAATTAATATTATAGCACCTAAAATTACAATGCCACTTATAGCATTAGCACCTGACATTAATGGTGTGTGAAGAATTGAAGGAACCTTAGAAATCACTTCAAAACCTAATAATATAGTAAATAGAAGTAGATAAATAAGAATCTCATTAGTAAACAAAAAATCTATAATACTTTCCATATAATTTATTTTATAACATTACAACTCGACAAAATCGAATCATCATTTTCATTTATCATTTTACCATCTTTAATAATATAATTCAAAAAATTAAATACATTATTAGAAAAAAGATTAGTTGAATCATGTGATAACTCAGAAGCTAAAAATGAATTTCCAACAATTTTTACTCCATTATAATCAGTGATTTTAGAATCAACAGTGAGTTCACAATTTCCTCCCGAAGAAGAAGCTAAATCAACAATAACTGATCCTTTTTTCATTTTACTAACCAATTCTTTAGATATTAAGACTGGAGCCTTTCTTCCAAAAACTTGAGCTGTTGTTATAACTACATCAGATGATTCTATTCTCATAGAAACTTCTTGTTTTTGTCTATCTAAATATTCTTTTGACTGAGTTACTGCATAACCTCCAGCAGATTCATCTTCTATAGCACCTTCAACTTCAATAAATTTTGCTCCTAAACTTAAAACTTCTTCTCTAGCTGCTTGTCTTGGATCTGATGCCTGAACAATAGCACCAAGTCTTTTAGCTGTCGCAATTGCCTGTAAACCTGCAACCCCTGCTCCAAGAACTACGACTTTAGCAGGTTTAATACTTCCAGCTGCAGTAATTATCATCGGAAACATCCTAGGTAAAAGCTCTGCAGATTTAATAACTGCTTTATATCCTGCTAATCCAGCCATTGAAGATAAAATATCCATACTCTGAGCAATGGTTGTCCTCGGAATTAATGAGAGATCATAGGCAGTTACCTTATTGGTTTTTAAATTTTTAATAAGTTCATCTTTATTTGATTCCCCACTAAAATTTGAAACTACAATTTTACCTTTAAATAAACTTATTGGTGTAATAGACTCTGAATTTACAGAAATAATAATATCAGAACTTTGAATAACTTTTTCTTTAGAAAGAATAGTAACATTTTTTTGAAAATCACTATCATCAATTCCAGATAATTGACCTGCACCCTTCTCTACCACAATTTCAATACCAATTTTTTCATATTTTAAAACAACTAATGGAGAGATAGCAACCCTAGTATCCTTTACTTCTTTTAAAAAACCTATCTTCATTGTAATTAAAATTTAACGCAATATAAAAACTTAATTTTTTAAAAAAGAAACTTTAAATAATGAATAAGTAAAATAGAGTAGAAGAAATACAAAAAATTCTAAATTAATAAGATAATATGGCCATTCACCACTTACAAGAGGATGATTAACTGCTGGTGGATCTACTAAATACATGTAATTTGCACCCAATAAAAAATCCAACGGCATAATAATAACCAATAAAATATTTAAAATAAGAAAAGTTTTTAACCATGAATATTTTGAAAGCTTCATGTCCATATAATAAAACAGATACAAAGGAAAAACTATTATAGAAGAATGACTATAATAATATTCTATATAAAAAAAGTTACCTCCAGTATAATTATCTATTAGAGGTGTTAAAAGAGAATTGATTCCACCTAATATTCCACAATAAAAAAGAAATTCAAATGCTAACTGACGTTTTTTTAAAAACATTATAACGCAGACTAAAACTGAAGAAATTCCGCATAAATGAAGAGGTAATCTTTTTGAAAGTAACCAGGTACCATCCAAGTAATGCATGATATGATAAATTACATACACACCAATAAATATATAAACAAATACATAAGCTATTTGAACTCTTTGTTCTTTACCTGAATACTTTCCAAGTAATAAAAACAAAACCATAAAAAGTAATGTAAAGACACTATTTATAATCCACTCATTTGACAAAAATATAATTTCATAATTCGTATCCATCACTAAAAAATTAATTACTATTCATAATTTTATTGAGTTTATAAGCAGAAATAAATAATAAGAAAAATAAAATTAGACTAAAGGTAATGTTACCATATAATAAATACCCCGTTCCAAAAAGTCCAGAATAAACAATAACTATACCTAAAAACATAGATAATAAATCACTCATTGGAGATTCTTTTAATTCTTTTTTTGTAACATCTATATTGTTATTTTTTAAAAATTTATTCCAACCTATTCCATATGGTTTAATTTTTTTATAAAACTCAAATAGTCTACTATTTTCTGTTGGTTTTGTTAATAAGGTAACAAGTATCCACGAGAGTGTAGTTATAAAAACACTTAATACTAATTCATAATGGCTCTCAAATGTAAAACCGAAAATTCTTTCGTGAATTGAATGAAAATATATAGCAACTAAAAAAGAGACTGACATACCAGTAATTTCACTATATGCATTTACCCTCCACCAAAACCATCGAAGTAAAAAGATTGATCCGGTTCCAGCTCCAATCTGCAATAATATTTGAAATGCATCCAAAGCATCATTTAATTCTAAAGCAACAAATCCCGCTAAAATCATTAAAAAAACGGTAGATATTCTACCAACTAAAACAATTTCTTTTTCACTAGCTTCCGAATAAATAAATCTTTTGTAAAAATCAATAGATATATATGACGCTCCCCAATTTAAATGACTCGATATGGTACTCATAAAAGCGGCTGAAAGAGATGCTAATACAATTCCTAATAAGCCAGAAGGTAATTTTGAGAGCATTGCTGGGTATGCAATATCATGTCCAATAATAGAGCTATCAACATTGGGAAAAGCAAATGATATATCACTTAGAGTTGGATAAATAATTAGTGAAGCTAATGCTATTAATATCCATGGCCATGGACGAATTGCATAATGAGCTATATTAAAAAATAAAGTAGCATTAATAGCATTTTTTTCGTCTTTAGCCGATAACATTCTCTGAGCTATGTAACCACCACCACCAGGCTCAGCTCCCGGATACCATACGGCCCACCATTGTACAGCAATAGGTATAATTAATACTGTAATTAATGTTTCATAATCATTAAAATTAGGTAAAAAATTTAATTTGTCAGAAATCAAATCGTTAGAAATTAATTGATTTAATCCTCCAATTTCTTCCAAATTAACTAAATAGACACACGCCCAAATTGATCCTACCATAGCAAGTACAAACTGTATCAAATCTGTTATTATAACAGTTCTAAGTCCACCCAAAGAACTATAAAACACAGTAATAATTGACGAGTAAAACACACATTCAAAGGGAGTTAAACCCAATAAAATTCCTCCAATTTTAATTCCAGCAAGACACACAGTTGCCATTATCATTACATTAAAGAAGACTCCTAAGTACAAGGCCCTAAATGCTCTAAGAAAAGTTGCTTCTTTACCGCTATATCTTAATTCATAAAATTCAAGGTCCGTAAGAACTTCAGACCTCCTCCAAAGTCGAGCATAAAAAAATACCGTCATCATACCAGTAATTAGAAAAGCCCACCACTTCCAATTACCAGAAACTCCATCCTCTCTAACAATGTTAGCAACTAGATTTGGGGTGTCAGCAGAGAACGTAGTTGCAACCATGGATGTTCCAAGTAACCACCATGGCATATTTCTACCAGATAGAAAATATTCTTTTGAATTTTTTCCAGATCTTTTTGTAAATAGTATACCAATTACTATAAAAATGGCAAAAAAAGAAAAAATTATTACCCAATCAATAAATGATAATTCCATGCCAAATATTTTTATAGTAGCTCTCTAAAGTAAGTAAATATATCATAATAATTATAAAATGCATTGTAAGGAACATTAACAATTAAAACTTCTTTTATTAAATCTATTTTATTATTTTTGAGAAATGAAAATTTTAAATATTTTCCTTTTTATTCTTCTAGCAAATACTACTTACAGATGTGCTGAGGATGAAAACACAATAGATTGTAATAGTGCTGTACAACAAATGTTGGGTAGATGGGAAGGAGCATCTAATTACACTCAACCTTCGAGCGCAAGAGGAGTAACTCAAAAATTTGCAATTGATATTACATCAGCAGATGGCTGCATGTTTTATGGTATTTCATCCTTTGAAGATTCTTTTACAACTTTTAGCATAACTGGAGAAATTGATAAGTACGGATGGGTAGAATTCAGAGAAACAGAATATGCTCATAATGATGGAGATTATACGGATTGTCAGAGTAACGGAAGTAGTTGGAACAATCCATGTAATAGATGGCCATACATCAGATATAAACCAGGAAATAAATTTGAAAATGCAAGATTCAGAACTGAGATTCTTACCCTCAATGGAACATTTAAAATGCAAGGTGGATGGAGCAGTTCTGTAGGTGGCACTTTCAATCTTTCTAAAATCTAAATTGAAAACATCACTTCTAATTTTAGCTGGAGGACTTGGAAGTAGGTATGGAGGACTAAAACAAGTTGATGGCTTTGGACCAAATAATGAATCCATTTTAGACTATTCAATTTATGATGCAATTAAATCAGGGTTCGAAAAAATTGTTATTCTTACTACAAATGAGCTTAAAGGATATTTTGAAAAAAAATATGCAGATTATTTTAAATGTTATCCAGAAATTACATACCATATCGTAAATCAAGATCCTAGTTACGGATTAAAAAACTTTAATCTTCCAAAAAATAGGATTAAACCTTGGGGTACTGGACACGCAATCTTATGCTGTGAAAATGTTATCAATGAACCATTTGCCGTAATTAATGCTGATGACTTTTATGGGCGAGGAGCATATAAAAAAATACATGATATACTTAATAACATAGAAAAAAATGATTTTGAAGCATGTATTATTTCTTATTTACTAAAAAATACTTTATCAGAAAATGGATCAGTAACTAGAGGAGTATGTAAAACTTCAAAAAATAAATTAATTGAAATAAACGAAACTTTTAATATTACAAAAAATCATAAAACAGGCGTAATTATTGGTACATCTGAAGATAATAAAAAAAATACTCTAGATGATATCACTGAGGTCTCAATGAATCTAATGGGATTCAAAAATAATTTTTTTAACATCCTAAATATAGAATTTGATAAATTTTTAACCACTTATATCAACCACAAAACAAAAGAATTTTTACTTCCAAGTATTGTAAATAAATTAATAAATACTAACGCTGATGTATATGTTGAAACTACAGATGAAAAATGGTTTGGAATAACCTTTAAAGAAGATAAAGAATTTGTGAAAAGAAAAATAAAAAAACTAATAAAAGAAAAAATATACCCGACTCCTCTATGGAAATAACTAAAAAAAAATTAATATTGAAAATAAAAAAAATCTCATGAAAAATATAACATTAACAACTCTACTATTATTTATAACTATTACTGCATTTTCTCAAACAGCTACAACTTATTATAGTCCAGTAGCTAGCCCTCAGGCAACCGTTAGTCAAAATGTTGGTATGACACAAATTTCCATTAGCTACTCATCACCAGGTATTAAAGGAAGAAAAATTTTTGGAGAACTAGTGCCATATGACCAAATATGGAGAGCTGGTGCAAATAGTCCTACAAAAATTAAATTTAGTACTAGTGTAAAAATTGGAGATAAAACGTTGAGATCTGGAGAATATGCTATAGCTATCACCCCAAGGTCAGAAGGAGAATGGACAATAGATTTTAACTCTGCAGGAAAATATCCTTTTGCATATATGACTGATGGAAAAATCGATATGGAAGCATATAACAAAGATTTAGCACACAGCATTAATGTTCAACCTAGATTCAGTGAAAGTAATTTTGAAAGATTATTCTATAGAATAAATGCAAATGATAACAAAGTTGCTAAAGTAGTTATGATATGGTCAAATGCTGTTGTAGAATTCTCAGTAGATACTATGACAGAAAAACATCTAGAAAATTTTGCTAAAACATTAAATTAGTATTTTTTGGATTAAGTAATGAAAACATCTGATAAGATTATAAAATTTTTTTTTAATCTTAACAAGTTAGAAACACCTTCTTCTATAGAAGTTCTGGATCCATATTCAAGTAAAGAAACTAAAAAAATAGTTTCTGAATTCTATAGTAAATTTTACTCTGATAACAATAATAGAATAATATGCTTTGGAATTAATCCAGGAAGGTTTGGTGGTGGAATAACTGGAATTCCATTTACCGACCCGTATTTTTTAGAAAAAAATTGTGGCATTAATTCTACCTATATGAAAAAAAAGGAAATTAGTGCTTCATATATCTACGAAATGATTGAGGCCTATGGAGGTGTCCAAAAATTTTATAATAAATTTTTTATATCAAGTATTTGTCCATATGGATTTATTGAAAGTGGTAATAATTTCAATTATTACGACAATAAAATTCTACTGAAGAATTGGAAAAAATCAATAATTAATTGGATTAATATTCAAGTAAATAGTTTTGGAAACCCAACAAAATGTGTGATAATAGGAAAAGGAAAAAACCAAAAATTTTTTGAAATGATAAACAAAGAGTATAAATTCTTTGATGAAATTATAACTCTACCCCATCCTAGATGGGTGATGCAGTATAAACTAAAAGAAAAACAACATCATATTAACAACTACGTAACAACATTAAAAAATTTATAGCATGAGTTCAAGAAGAAAATTTATAAAAAAAATAGCTGCTGTAGGAGCTACGACACCTTTTATTTCAAATATCAAAGCAAAAGAAAATAGTAATAAAGGACCAATAATTATTTGTAGTAGAGGTAATGAATGGGGAGAAAAAGTATTAAAACCAGGTTGGGATATTCTATCAAATAATGGAAGTTTACTTGATGCAATAGAAAAATCTGCAAACGTTACAGAGCTTGATCCTAATGATACTTCAGTTGGATACGGAGGATTACCAAACGAACATGGTGTAGTCCAATTAGATGCATCCATTATGTATGGACCTACTCATAATTGTGGTTCCGTTGGAGCATTGGAAGGAATTAAAACTCCTTGTTCTGTTGCAAGACTTGTGATGGAGAGAACGGACCATATACACATAATGGGAAAAGGAGCTCAAAATTTTGCTAAAGCTCATGGATTTAAAATAGAAAACTTATTGACTGAAAAATCAAGAAAAATATGGCTTAGATGGAAAGAAAATATCTCCGATAAAGATGATTGGTTTCCACCAAAAAATAATGATTACGATAAGAAAAGAACTACGGGTACAATAAATGTTCTTGCCGTAGATTCAAACAATGATGTTGCAGGAATAACTACAACAAGTGGTCTAGCCTATAAAATACCAGGTAGAGTTGGAGATTCTCCTATTATTGGAGCTGGTTTATACGTAGACAATGAAGTTGGTGCTGCTGGAGCCACTGGAAGAGGAGAAGAAATTTTAAGGACATGCGGCTCATTTTTTGTTGTTGAACAGATGAGAAATGGAAAAACCCCACAAGAAGCTTGCGAAGCACTCTGCAAGAGAATAATAGATATTAATGGTGGTCCAAAAAATATCTATTTTAATGATAAAATAGTTGCTTTAGGAAAAGATGGAAGTGTTGGATGTGCATCAATTACAGGTAAAGAAGGATCGGAACCAGAATTAGCTTACTGGTCCAGTAAAGGGTTTAATGTTCTTAAAGGAACATACCTAATTGAAGCCTAATTAATAAATTATATAAGTTAATTTCACTAAAAATTCATCTGGAGTATTAGCCTTTCTGATTTTATAACTAAAATCAAGTCTTGATCTAGAAAAAAGAATAAATTGAATGCCAGGAGCAATTGTTGATGAAAATTTATAATATCTATCCGGAAAAGAATTATTCAATATTGTGTTTGTCTTATATTCCAGGTAAACATTAAAATTTGTTTGTTTATATGATTTATATTTTCTTGGTAAAACCAGGTAACCCAACGAAAAAGAATTCATAAATACATTTAAATCTTCTTTTGTATAAAATCCTAAACCTGAGGTTATAGATATAGCAAACTTATTAACTAGTTGTGTTCCAATAAGGCCAAACTGAAGGCCAGAATCTTGAATATCGATATCTAAATTGTTTTTCATAAACTTATCATTATGATAAGATCCTGTAATAAAAGAAGATAGTCTCGTGTGGTACTTTGGTCTATCACTAGATAAAATTCTTTGTTTAGAATAAAATTTAAATCCATTAAAACGCCAATTAGGATAATAATCAACAAGTGGATTATTGGCAAATTGCAAGCTAACTCTTAACATTAGTCTCTTAGAGATGCCATATGATAAAGAAGGTGTTAGTAATGTCGCAGTACCTTCACCATTATCTAAACCATCTACACCATTAAGAAATATGTTTGAATTAACTAAACTAACAACCTTTGAACCTTTAGGAATTAAACTTGCAGGCTCCGAATTTATATATAACTCTTGTGAGAAAGTTATATTACTTATAAGTAAAAAAAATATTAAAATTAAATTTTTCAACTATTCAGAGTCAGGCTCTAGATGAAATACCTTTTTAGATTTTAAATTTTCATGATTTGAACAGCAAGATTCATTATGAGTTCCAGTTAAATAGCAAGCATGTGAAGTAAACTGACTAAATGATTTGAAATCCATATCTGAAATAAAATTCTTATCAATTAAATTATATGTACTTGAATTTATATCATTATTTATAATAAAATGAAAGAGATTATTATTATAAACTTTATGATCATTATTATTTGGATTTAATTTTTCATCAAAATTTATTTTAATACCTCCAATAAAAAAGCCTGCATCTTCAACTTTATCTTGAATCATATCAAAATCTATAAATTTACTATCATCAAAAACTAACTTAAATGAAGTAGATTCTAAATCAGCAGTTATTTCTTTAATAAAATCAAGTTTTTCTAAACTTTTTTGAGTAGAAAATGAACACATAGCACAAGTAAGACCATTAACAGTTATGACAGAATTAAATGACTGAGAAAAAGAAAAGAATGATGAGAATAAAAAGAAAAGAATGAATATAAATTGTTTTTTCATTTAATTAATATTGAATTATTTTTACAAAAATACTAAAAATTGAACTACCTAATAAATTATATTTTATTTTTCTTTTTTATAATAGTACTATCGTGTAAAGAGAAAATAGAAAAAAATAAAAATCAGGTATTACCTATTCTAGTTACTTTAGAAAATGAAGAATTTAAGTTAGAGGAATTAAGGGGTAATGTTGTCATTCTTAATCTTTGGGCAACTTGGTGTAAACCATGCATTGCAGAATTTAAGAATTTAGAAGAATCAAAAAGTATATTCAAAGGAAATGATGTAAAAATTGTTGCTGCATCTAACGAGACATTGGATAAAATTTCTGAATTCTTAAAAAGAAAACCTTTTGATTTAAATTTTGTAAAATTAAATAAAGATTTAAGTTATTTTGATGTTTACAGCTTACCAACAACAATAGTGCTAGATAAAAATGGGAAAGAGAACTTCAGAATAACTAATAGTATTGATTTTACAAGCAAAGATTTTACTGATAAAATAAAAAAATTAGAACAATTATAATTTCTTTATTCCTTTTGTATTAGAACCAATAATTCTCCTTGATTCAATATACTTAGCCATATGATAATCATCAAAATTTAAATTGTCAGAATAGACAGAGCTTATTCTTACATTTTTTGAAGACTGAATAAAATACCCATCTCCAAGCCATATAGAGACATGATCTATTCGAAGCTTATCGTCCTTATAATAACCAAAAAACATCAAATCACCAGCCTCTAATAAATTCCAATTTCTTGAATCATCTACAAGAACACCCTCTTTTACCTGTTGTGATGCGTCTCTAGGGAGTATATATCCATTCATTAGGTATACAGACTTAGTATAACCAGAACAGTCAAATCCCTTTGAAGAAGTTCCTCCCCATAAATATGGTACACCTATTAAACTATGAGCATTTTCAAGAAGATTCTGAATAGAATAATTCATACCTCTAATAGAGGAAATAGAATTCATTAATCTATTTTCTATCCAAGCTGTTCTACCATCTGGATACTCATATTTAGTATGTTTAGATCTAATTTCAACTATTTTTAAAGCAGAGCCTAAAACTAAATCGGATACAACTTTATTTTTTTGCCTTGTTTCATAAGAAAAACCATAAGGTTTAGTAAATACACCTACATCACTAGCAAAATAGTTGTCATATTTTTCTTTTGACATAGGCACTATTCCACCATGATCAATCCATGATATGTATTTATCAGGCGTTTGAATTAAATACCACTCCCCCTCTTTCTTTAAAATACTTACTCCAGTACCTAATATTGTTTGTGAAACTAACTCCGAAGAATGTGAAGGGTTTTTTCTAAGATTAGCAACTGAATTGTTTATAATACCATATTTAAAATCATGATTAGGTAAAAGAATTATATTATCTTCAAAAGGTATATCTTCAGATTTTAAATATTCAATAAGTTCATTTTTAGCATCTTTTAAATTCGTTTCACCTACTAATTCAATTGGTATTTGTTTATCATTAACATCGATATTCCATACCGCTACCCTTGCATCAGGAGCATGTTTGTCATTTAACAAATCGATTTTTAAACCTATAGATTCATAAGTTTGACTATTTGTACATGATAGTAAAAAAATAAATAATATCAATAAATAAAGATTCCTCATGTTAACTACTTAAGATTTTCAAATTTATCAAAAATATCAAGAATGTAAGGAAGAGCACCAGTTGAATGAGTATGTGATTCTAACGGAATAAATTCTACTAATGATGAATTAACACCATTTGCAATAAAATTATTATATGTATCAACAGAATTTTGATATGGAACTGTTATATCAGCAGTTCCATGATACATAAGCATTTTTGTTTTAGGTACCCATTGATTAAAACTATTTTCTTCAAAAGCTTCTACTACAACATTTAATGAAGGATCTGTATAAAAATTATTTCTAAAATTTTCATTAAGTAAAAGATTGATACTATAACTTAAAACTGAATTTATCTCACCTCCCGAATACTGACCATTAAAGTATTGAGGTATTAAACTTGCATATGGCTCATTAAATATATCAGATAATTGTAATCCCCAGTCATATGAGGTTTTATATGAAAGAGCTACATATGCCAAATAATAAGGTTGATGGTAAGTACCTAAAGACAAAAAATAATTTAACATTCCAGTCATATCATATCCTCCAGCCGCTGGAGCAGAAGCCACCAAATTCAAACCATAGGAATTGTTTTCTTCAAGTGTTCTATGTGCTGACATAGTTGCAAAACCACCCTCAGAATAACCTGATAAAAAAACATCACCATTAAAATTATATCCTTCTATTTCAGCAAGTTCTTTAGTTGCTCTCAACATATCTACTATCGTTGATCCAGTAATATCAGATCTGTAGTAAGGGTGAAGAATATCATCTGATATACCAAATCCTAAATAATCAGGAATGACAAATATATAACCAGCACTAGCTGCATTAGAGAAAAAACTATATTGAAATAAATCTTCAGTTGGAGCATCCCTATGTAGAGATGTAGTTCCATGATTAAAATTTAAAATAGGAACATTATTAATTGTTTCTGGAAAAGCAACTAATCCAGAAGCTTTTATATTTTCTCCCTTATAAGTTGTATTATATGTAATGGTATATAAACTAACTCCATAATTAATGTATTTACTTATATCATCAAACGGTGAATTTTGAACTGCATACATAACTTGACCTTTATCTTGGGTGTATAATTTTAAGTATGTATCTAAGTGAACTGGTATAATTTCATAGTCATCACATGAAACTATTAAGAAAAAGAAAAAGAAAAAAGTTAAAAATTTTATATGACTCATTTCTAATTAGAATAAAAATATTAAATCTTACGTAAATTTAGTTAATATTGATTTATGGATAACTATGGTTTTTTATCTTTACTTCCTCCTATAATTGCAATTTTTCTTGCTATAAGAACTAAACAAGTATTTATTTCACTTCTTACTGGAATATTTATTGGATGGTTGATTATCGGTGGGTGGAATCCATTAAAAGGAATTCTATTTACAATAGATGGTATTGTAAACGTATTTAGTGATCCTGGGAATACAAGAGTAGTAATTTTCACATTTTTAGTAGGTGCACTAATTACTTTCATCCAAGTGTCTGGTGGAGTTGCTGGATTTATTAATAGTGCAAAAAATTATTTTAAGACTAATGAAAATGAAATTCAAAAAAGTAGAAAAAAAGCACAATTATTTGCGGCTTTAACTGGTGTGTTAATTTTTGTTGAATCTAATATATCAGCTTTAACTGTAGGAACAATCTTTAGACCAATATTTGATAAATTAAAATTATCTAGAGAAAAATTAGCATACATAGCAGATTCAACCTCTGCTCCCTCAAAATTATTGATACCTTTTAATGGATGGGGAGCATTTATCATGGGACTTCTTCTAACTCAAGGAGTTGAAAATCCTTTTATGGGCTTAATTTCTGCCATGCCATATAATTTTTATCCTATTCTAGTAATTATTATTCTATTAATTTTTATTGTCTCTGGAAAAGATATTGGACCTATGAAATCTGCTGAATTAAGAACAAAAAATGGTAATATATTTGATGAGGGTTCTACACCAATGGTCTCAGAAGAAATAACAATTATTGAGACAAAAAAAGGAATAAAAGAAAATTCTTTTAATATGTTCCTTCCACTTGTTTCTATGATATTAATTATGCCAATAATGTTATTTTATACCGGTTACGATGAATCATTACAGAACAAAACATTTTTTAACATTATTGGTAATGCTTCAGGTTCTTCCTCAGTATTATATTCTGTCTTAATAGCCCTTATTATATCTTCTATATATTATTTTATAAACAAAATAATGACAGTAAGAGAAATTATTGATAATACAATAAAAGGAATGTCTGGCATGATATCACTAGCACTTCTTATTATACTAGCATTTACTATTGGAAATCTATGTAATGAACTCGGAACTGGCGCTTATGTTTCTGAAAGTTTAAAAGATATTCTTTCTCCAAAACTTATTCCAGTTCTATTATTTCTAACAAGTTGTTTTATATCATTCTCAACTGGAACATCATGGGGTACTTTTGCAATTATGATAGCAATCGCTGTTCCTATATCGAATCAAATGGGAGTTGACTCTTCAATTGCTATAGCAGCTGCACTTGGAGGTGGACTTTTTGGTGACCATTGTTCTCCAATATCAGACACCTCAGTTATTTCTTCTATGGCATCGGCAAGTGATCACATTGATCACGTAAAAACACAAATACCATATGCACTGATTTCTGGAATAATAACGTCAGTACTGTATCTAATAATTGGTTTTATTTCTTAATTATTATTTAAAAATAGTTATAACTCCTTTATATTCAGAAATAGTATATTTTATAAAATAAAAATAAATTCCAGAAGACAAACCACTACCATCCCACTCAAAATTTCTATCATAAGATTTATAAACCTCTGCCCCATTTCTATCAATTATGGATATATACTCAAAATTATCATCACATACATCAACAGGTAAATTTTGAGATGGATCTGGCAAATTTGATAAAATATAGGTGTCATTAATTCCATCCCCATTTGGACTAAATGCATTAGGAGGTTTAAATTGATATGGAAATATAATTTGATTATTTGAAAAATTTAGTTCGACAGAAACAGCAAGCCTGTCTTCACTTTCACAACCACTTATAGTTTGTGAAGCATAATAAACATTGCCGTCCATTAAAACCGTAGATAAAGACAAAATATTACCTCCACTTAATGCATCATACCATTTAATTTCAGATCCTAAAGCATCTAAAGATGATATATTACTTCCACAAACTACCGATTGTTTCACTTCTCCCGAAGGAGCAGGTGGAATACTAAAAATTACAAGTATAGTATCAGAAACTGTACAAGAAGGTATAACTTCATTAAAACCAACAGGATATCTTGAAACGGAAACGGAATATTTTCCAGTTTGATTAACAATTATTGATGAAGTAGTATCTCCTGTACTCCATAAATAGTTATCATAACCTAAGCCTACATCAAGAGTAACAGTTTCTCCTATACACCTTTCTATGTCCAAACCCAAATCAATAGATTCAATACAAATTATATTAAAATAGGCTTTTCCCTCTATACAAATAGAGTCACAGTCTATACAATTTCCTTTTACTGAATAAGTGATGCTATCATATAAGTTATCAGAACCATCATGCTTGTATGTAAAAGAACCATCAGAATTTAAAGATATCAATCCTTGTTTTGGACCTTCTAATAGCTCAACATATAAAGAATTATCTGCATTAATATCATTTGATAGGAGCCCGTCTATTGCATCAACTACTATAGAATCCCCAATCATTAAATTATAATAATCATTAATTGGTACTGGCAAAATATTAAATGCACAAGAATCAATTCCAGAGATATAGAAAACTCTAACATGACCTGCATTTTCTCCATTTCCATCATTAGCATATGCTCCTATAGCAACTTTGTATCCATCACTACTTAAAGAGGTCGCAGCACCACTTCCATCTCCTTCTGTCTCACCATCTATATCAGATCCTAGTTGTATCCAAGTACCATTAAAGTATTTATAGACCCTAACATGCCCTGATCCTGAACCATTTCCATCATTTAAATATGCTCCTATAGCAACTATAGAGCCATCACTACTAAGTGAAACAGCATATCCACTCTGATCAGTAGTTGCCTCTCCATCTATATCTTCGCCCATCTGTACCCAAGTATCACTCATGTATTTATAAACTCTTACATGACCAGAATTAATACCATTTCCATCATTAAAATTAGCTCCGATAGCAACTATAGAACCATCACTACTTAAAGAAACGGAACTTCCGCTGTAATCATCTTCTGCCTCACCATCAATATCTGCTCCTACCTGTATCCATATATCTCCCCCATACTGATAAACCCTAACATGACCTGAACCTGAACCATTTCCATCATTAGAAAAAGCACCAATAGCTATTCTAAAACCATCAGCACTAAGAGAAATGGAATGACCACTACCATCTCCCGCTGCCTCTCCATCTATATCTACTCCCATCTGTACCCAGTCACTACCTTCGTACTGATAAATTCTTACTTGTCCAGCATCAATACCATTTCCATCATTATAATTAGCTCCAATTGCAAGAATCAAACCATCATCACTCAAAGAAACAGACTGGCCACTATAATCACCTTCCGCATCACCGTCTATATCACTTCCCATCTGTATCCAAGTACCACTGGTATACTCATAGACCCTCACATGACCTGAAGAAATTCCATTTCCATCATTTGCCGGAGTACCAATGGCTAATCTGGTTCCATCACTAGAAAGTGAAACCGAACTTCCACTAAAATCATCCCTTGCCTCCCCATCTATATCACCTCCCATCTGTATCCACGTACCATCAATATTCTTATAAACTCTTACATGACCCCTATCATCTGTGATATCAAAAGTAGCTCCATCATTTTCTCTTGCTCCAATAGCTACTATTGTTCCATCACTACTCAGTGACACGGCAAAACCACTCTTATCAATTAATGATTCACCATCAATATCTTGACCGATTTGTTTCCATTCTTGAGAAAAAGAGGATGTTTGAATTAATATAAGAATAAAAACAATTAACTTTTTCATTCTTATAATCTATACTTATCTATAAATAAATCAAAGTTTAGATAATTTTTTATATATATCTATTAATTATATTTTCAAATAATTCCTGTTTTCCAGAAATTAATTTGGCTTCTTTTAGGTTTGAAGCATAGAAATGTAGTCCATCTAAAGAGATTTTTCCATCTTCAAAATCTTTTCCTTTACCAGAATCAAAGGATGAATACCTCTCTTCTATTAACTTAGAATATTCAGAGTTATTTAACATTTTTTCAGTGATAAGCAAGCTCCTTGCAAAAAGATCAATTGCACCAATATGTGAGTAAAATAAATCATTTAAATCAGTAGAATTTCTTCTGGTCTTTGCATCAAAATTTATGCCTCCACCTTGTAAACCACCAGATCTTATTATAACCAAAAGCGATTCAACTATTTCATATATATTATTTGGAAATTGATCTGTATCCCATCCGTTCTGGTAATCTCCCCTATTCGCATCCATACTACCAAGCATATTTGCATTGGCAGCAACCTGAAGTTCATGTTGAAAAGTATGGTTGGCAAGTGTGGCATGGTTTACCTCAATATTTAGCTTAAAATCCTTCTCAAGACCATAATGCTCTAAAAAACCGACCACTGTCGCAGCATCAAAATCATATTGATGTTTAGAGGGCTCCATTGGTTTAGGCTCAATAAAAAACCACCCTTCAAATCCCTGGCCTCTAGCATAATCTTTGGCTAAATGAAGAAACTTAGCCATATGGTCAAGTTCCCTTTTCATATCTGTATTAAGAAGTGACATATAACCTTCTCTTCCTCCCCAAAACACATAGTTCTTACCGCCAAGTTCTATTGTAACGTCCAGTGCATTTTTTACCTGAGCACCAGCCATAGAAAGGATATCAAAATTTGGGTTCGTAGCTGCACCATTCATATACCTAGGATTGGAAAAAAGATTTGCCGTACCCCAGAGAACTTTAATGTCAGAAGACTTAATTTTTTCTTTAGCATAACTGGTTATTTTATTTAACCTATTTTCAGATTCTCTAATTGAATCTCCCTCATCAATTAAATCAAAGTCATGGAAACAGAAATGATTTATACCGAGCTTAGAAATAAATTCAAATGCAGCATCCATTTTATCGTATGCGTTCTGATAGGGATCGGATGAAGATGCCCAAGGAAAAGACTTTGTACCCACTCCAAAGGGATCATTTCCAGTATTTACAAATGAGTGCCAATATGCAACGGCAAAATTAAAATGGTCTTTCATAGGTTTTCCGAGAACCATTTTATTTTCATCATAAAATTTGTAAGAAAAAGGATTGTCAGAATCTCTTCCCTCAAATTCTACCCTTTTTACATCTTTAAAATATTCTTTTTGACCTATTATTACTGACATATATTTTAATAAAAATTAGGTAAGAAATTTTTCCATTCATCATAATGGCTAGAATATCTAGCTACTAATTCCTTATCTGGTTTTAATTTAGTAATTAATTTTAAATTATTAAAAGCTTCTTTGTCATTAGAATAGTAACCTATCCCTAAAGCAGCAGCTCGAGCAGCTCCCTCTGATCCATTAGTATCATAAATTTCTAGATCTACTTGAGAAGTGTTTACAAAAGCTTCTCTAAATAACATACTCAAAAATAAATTTGCGTTTCCTACCCTAATGGTATTCACCTCAACACCTAAATCTTTGAGCATTTCTATTCCGTAACACATAGAAAAGGCTATTCCTTCCTGAACTGATCTAATCAAATGTGTCTCATCATGAACATTAAAATTTAAATCGATAAAATGAGATCCAAGCTCTTTATTATCAAATAATCTTTCAGAACCATTGCCAAAAGGATAAAATTTAAGGTTTTCTGATCCTATTGAAGTATTAATTGCCGATAAATTTAAATCGTTATAACTCCTCCCTTTAAGCAACTTCCTTAACCATGAATATGCAATTCCACAGCCATTAATACAAAGAAGAAGTCCATTTCTAGTTTTACTTTTCGAATTATTACAGTGCAAAAAAGTGTTTATTCTGTTACTCTTATCATAAACGTTTTTGTCGGTAACAGAATATATTACTGCTGAAGTACCAGCTGTTGCCGCTATCTCACCAGGGTTTAGTGCATTCAAAGAGAAAGCATTATTTGGTTGGTCCCCTGCTCTATACGTTAATTTTACATCTTTTCTAAAGCCAAATAAATCTGATATATCACCTAAAATTTCGCCATGATTTCCAAAAGAAGAAACAACTTCAGGAATTATATTTTCATCAATATCATAACATTTAATTAAGTCTTTTGAAATTGTTCCTCTATTAAAATCCCACATAATTGCTTCTGAAAGACCACTTTCTGTAGTGCTCATTTTTCCAGTAAACTTATAGGCTATGTAATCACCAGGTAACATAATTTTATATATTGACTTATACATTTCAGGCTCATTATCTTTCACCCATTTCAACTTAGAAGCTGTAAAATTTCCAGGAGAATTAAGTAAATGATCGGAAATAATTTTTGAGTCAAGATTATCATGTGCCTTCTTTCCAATATCTACTGCTCTAGAATCACACCAAATAATTGATGGCCTTACAGGTTTACCATTAATATCCAATGCTACTAGACCATGCATCTGGTATGATATTCCTATGGCATCTATAAGATTAAAGTCTATTTTTTTATTTAAAGTATTTATGCATTCAGCTACGCAATCCCACCAATAAAGAGGATCTTGTTCAGCCCATCCTAAATGCAAACTTTCTATGGGCATTTCATTTTCTGGAAAAGTAACAGATTCAATGCAAGAAGAATCATGCCCATCAAGTATAGAAACTTTTACTGAAGAGCTACCCAAGTCTATACCTAGAAAATAATTTTTATGCTCCATGAATTAGGTTATTTGATGATAATAATAAAAATATAAGAGAATCAGAAATATCTTTTAAAATGCTGAAATCTTTTATATACATAAAGATAAAATGTTAAATTGTAATTCTTATATGGGTGATAAAAATAATAAAAAATTAGGTTTAAAAGAGTCCATAAGTCTTGTCGTTGGAAATATGATAGGTGCAGGAATTTTTATGTTACCTGCATCACTAGCAAAATTTGGTTCAATAAGTATATTCGGATGGGTAATATCGGGTTTTGGAGCAATATTAATTGCCCTTATTTTTAAAAGATTAAGTCAAAAATTTCCTGGAAAAAGTGGTCCTTTTCATTATACAAAAGAAGGATTTGGTGAATTTTTGGGATTTTTTGTCGTATGGGGATACTGGATATCCATACTACTAACAAATGCAGGTCTAGCAATTGCCATCACAAGTTATTCAGGAGTGCTTTTCCCTGTATTACAAAATAATGTACAAAGCATTATGTTCTCAATAGTTGTCATTATTGTAATTGCTATAATTAATAATTATGGCATTAAAACTGCTGGAAAATTTCAATTAGTAACATCTATTTTAAAAATACTACCACTATTACTAACTATAGTTATAGCTTTTTTTGTTTTCAATACCGATCATTTTATAACGTTAAATACTAGTGGAGAATCAAATTTCAATGCATTAACGGCAACAGCTGCTCTAACATTTTTTGCTTTTATGGGTATTGAATCTGCTACAATTCCTGCTGAAGGGACACAGAATCCTTCAAAAACTATTCCTAAAGCAACGATGATAGGATCAATACTTACAATTTGTATATACCTATTTTCTTCCATTGCACTTATGGGAATAATTTCTCCTATAGAACTTGCCAATTCAACTGCTCCATTTGCAGATGCAACGGGAATAGTTCTCGGAAATATAGGAAAAAACACCATAGCAATTTTTGCAATAATTGCTGCTGTAGGTGCATTAAATGGATGGACACTTTTACAGGCTGAAATACCAAAATCATTGGCTCAAGAGGGACTTCTTGGTAGTTCATTTAAAGAGTTAAACAAAAAAAATGTTCCCAGTAAAGGACTTTTTATTACCAGTTCCATAGTTTGTGCATTAATTCTTATAAACTACTCCAAGGGCCTAGTTGATATTTTTACTTTTTTAATTCTAACAGGAACATTTTGTGCCCTTATCTTATATCTATTCACTTCTCTCTCAGAAATTTTAATTCTAATAAAACAAAAAAAACCGATGATCAATTTCATTCAACCACTAATTCTTGCATTACCTGCATTTGGATTTACTCTATGGATGATAATCGGAACAGGTGGTGAATCAATTTTTTATGGAATATTACTTCTATCTATTTCCGTACCTATCTATATTTATTATAAAAAAATTGCATGATTGATATTAATAAAATAAGAAAGCAATTCCCTTCCCTTAGTAGATTAGTTAATAACAACAAAATTATTTATTTAGATGGTCCTGCTGGGACCCAAGTCCCTCAAAATGTTATTGATGGAGTATCTGACTACTACAAAACCAGCAATGCTAATGTGCATGGAGAATTCATTACAAGCAAAGAAACTAACAAAATAATGGATTCTACAAGAACAAAAGCTGCCTCATTACTGGGAGCTGAAAGTGCAAGCTGTATCTCCATAGGCCAAAATATGACTTCACTATGTTTTAGTTTAACACATGCATTTTCAAAAACTTTCAGTGCTGGTGATGAAGTTGTTATCACAGAATTAGATCATGAAGCTAATAGAGGTCCATGGAAAATACTAGAAGATGTTGGAGTAATAATTAAAGAAGTAAATCTATTGGACGATGGAACCCTCGACTACGAAGATTTTGAAAATAAAATCACAAATAAAACAGTACTTGTTGCTATGGGAATGTCATCAAATGCAATTGGAACACTAAATGATTTTAAAAGAATAAGGAATTTTATAAAAAATAAAAAATGTTACTTTTTGTTAGATGCAGTACACTATGCTCCACATTTTTCAATAGACGTCAAAGAATTTGGTTGTGATTTTCTGCTCTGCTCTGCATACAAATTCTATGGGCCCCACATTGGTATATTATATTCAAAACCATCACTTCTTGACAAATTAGATACTGATAATTTAATAGTTCAAAATCAAAATTCTCCCTATAAAATAGAGACAGGAACTTTAAATCATGCGGCATGTAACGGAGTATCTAAGGCAATAGACTTTATATCCACTTTAGGTGAGGGCAACACTTACAGAGACAAACTAGTTGATGCATATAAAAAATTAGGAGCACATGAATACAAACTTGCATCTCTCCTTTATAAGAAACTCAATACAATGGAAAAAATTACAGTTATTGGAAAAGATTTTTCCAATAAAAAAAGAACTCCTACAGTTTCTTTTACCCATAAACATAAAACACCTAATGAAATATGTAAAATATTAGGTGAAAATAATATCTGTGCATGGGCTGGACATTTCTATGCATTAAAAGCAATACAAAAATTAAAACTTGAAAAAATTGGAGGAGTAACTAGACTAGGAATATGTGTATATAATACTGAAGAAGAAATTAGAAAAACTATTGATTTAATTTCAAAAATTTAAAAATCTTTATTTTTTATAATACTTATCCATAACATAATTTAAGGTTTTATAAGAATTTAATAAAATTTCTTTTATAACACTTTTTCTCATCCATTCTACTCTCTCAATATTTTCTTTCTTTTGAGGCTTCATTTTACTAGAATCCAATGATTTCATTTTATACCATGTCGTTTTTTTTAAAATGAACTTTTTGTTCCTAGTGTATGTATGCCATGTTGAAGTTATCTTTCTACCAGACCTGACTTTAACTTTTGTTTCTTCTTCAACTTCTCTCTCTGCACATTCTCTAATAGTTTCACCTTTATCTAGTTTTCCTTTAGGTAAGTCCCACCTTTTTAATCTATATATAAATAAAATTTGATTTTTATTATTATTAACTACACCTCCTCCTGCTTTAATAATATTAAACATCTTTTTTATATTCTTAATTACTCTCTTATAATCTCTTAAGGTTATTGTTATAGAATATATTTTAACAAATTTTTTTTTTGTCATCTTTTTCAAAAGATCCGTAATTGTCTGAAAATTGGCATCATAAATTAAGACCCTAGAAAATAATTTTAATGGTATTATTCCTGAAGAACCATCAGTGAAAGTATCATAGTTTTCTTTTATTAAACTGGTATTATCTAACTTTTTAAAATATATAGGAATATCATTGATAAAAATTGTTTTCATATATAATCAATTAGTTATAATCTAAGCAAATTATAAAAATTAAATCTTAATTTTGCATTAAATGAGTGCCAAAGAATTATTAAAAAATTTATTAGAAATAGACTCCATTAAAATTAATTTGAAAAATCCATTTAATTGGGCATCTGGATGGAAATCTCCTTTTTATTTTGATAATAGAATATCATTATCATACCCTTCAATAAGAAAACAAATAACTCTTTCTTTAGTTAGATTATGTAACAATTATTATCCCAATACTGAAATTATAGCAGGAGTTGCCACTGCAGGTATTCCTCAAGGATCTTTAGTTGCAAATGAACTCAACATTCCCCTCATCTATATTCGATCAAAACCAAAAGCACATGGTTTAGAAAATTTAATAGAAGGAAAATTAGAACCAAATAAAAATGTTATAGTTATAGAAGATTTAATATCTACCGGAGGAAGTTCTATTAAAGCTGTTGAAGCCATTAGAAATTCTGGTTGCACTGTTCTAAGTGTATTATCTATATTTAATTATGGATTTGATATATCAAAAACCAATTTTTCAGATATCCAGTGTGAACATAAAAGCTTATACAATTACGATGATCTTCTAACTGTAGCTCTCGAAAACAATTACATTTCACATAATGAGATACAAGAGCTCAAAAAATGGAGAAATAATCCGGGAGAATGGAATTAGAAGAATATCTATTGTATGTAATCGGTATTAACTAAGAAACTTTTTTAACTTCTCCAGCTATCATACCTTTTCTACCTTCAACTAATTCAAATTCCACAGAATCACCTTCATCTATGTTATCTATTAAACCTGTTGAATGTACAAAATACTCAGTATTTGACTCATCTTCAATGATGAAACCAAAACCTTTAGTTTGATTGAAAAATTTTACTTTACCTGTACTCATATTGTAATGTTTTAAATAATTATGCGGCAAGATAATCTAAAAAGTCAAATAAACGAACTCATTACAATAATTATATTATAATTTTTTATTTTACATAAATCAATTCAACGGGAATAATACTATCTATTGCATCAAGTTTATCAAAAGCAATAGAGGATAATCTAATAGAAATCTTATCATTATTACCAGTATTAGGCAGTTTTCCTACAACTCGTACTATAACAACATTTCCATTCATTTGATTTTTTACAAAAATTATTGTCCCATTTTTTGCTGATTTATGAAGAGCTAAATACTTATCTGATTCTGTAGATTCATCAATAGAAGCAGCAAAACCTTCTTCTTTTTTTGTTTTTTTCTCTTCCTCTTCAATAACATTATTATAAGCATTATTGCTTTTTACAAAAATTATTTTCTGATTTATTGAAAGCTCATTAGTTAATAAATTATTTTGTTTTTTTAATTCACTAATTTCAACTTCATATAACTTTGAAATAGAGTACAATGTCTCTCCCTTTTTTACTACATGAGAAATAGTATCCTGCGAAAAAGATGTACTAGTAGATATCAAAATAATAAATAATAATACCTTTATTTTTAATACCTTTACAGTCATTATTTTAGCTTTTAATACTTTGAACGTTTATTCTATGTTTTCAAATATATGTAAGGTTTTTTTTATTTTTTTAATGCCGGTGCTATTTATTAATGCCCAAGACAAAAAAACGAAAGTTTTTGTAGGAGAAATCAAACAAAACATTGATCCAAGAACGAATAGATATACAAAATTATTCCTTGAAAAAGCTACAGAAAAAGATGTTGATATAATAATTATAGAGCTGGATACATACGGAGGAGCTGTTAATGACGCTGATGACATAAGAACTATGATCTTAGATTATGATAAACCCATTTATGTATGGATAAATAAAGATGCAGCATCTGCTGGAGCATTAATCTCCATAGCCTGTGATAGCATTTATATGAGTAGCGGAGCTAGTATAGGAGCCGCAACAGTAGTAACTCCAGATGGAGCGGCAGCACCTGATAAATACCAATCTTATATGAGATCCATTATGAGGTCTACAGCCGAAGCAAAAAATCGAGATCCCAAAATTGCTGAAGCGATGGTTGATGAAAAGATACAAGTAGATAGCATATCACAAGAAGGAGAAGTCATTACCTTTTCAACTAACGAAGCTATAGAAAATGGGTTTTGTGAAGCAGAATTGAATTCTATAGAAGAAATTCTTAAAAGAAATAACATAGAAAATTATACAGTTGAAAAATATGAACTTAGTTCAACAGAGAATATAATTTCATTATTTCTAAATCCAATTGTTAGCAGCATTCTTATTTTACTTATCATAGGAGGCCTATATTTTGAATTACAAACTCCCGGAATTGGATTTCCAATAATGGCATCTATTGTTGCACTAATATTATATCTAACTCCTTACTATTTAAATGGTCTCGCTGAAAACTGGGAAATATTTTTATTTTTAATAGGAATGATCTTCATTATTATAGAAATTTTTGTAATTCCAGGATTTGGTGTAGCAGGTATATTTGGCCTAGCTCTAACTATTGGTTCATTGATGTTGCTAATGCTAAATAATGATGTATTTGATTTTACATTTGTAGTATCTAAAGATATATTAAATGCTAGTGGAAGCATATTAATTGCAGTTTTAGGATTTGGACTTCTTCTTTTTTTTGGAGGAATAAAATTTACAGAATCACAAGCATTTAAAAAGGTAAGGCTAGAAGAGACTCAAGATTTGGATAAAGGATACATTTCAAGAAAATATTCTGATAAATTAATAGGAAAAAGTGGTAAAGCAATGACTATATTAAGGCCCAGCGGAAAAATTACAATATCAGACAAAATTTATGATGCAACCACTTCAGGAGAATACATCGAAAAAAATTCAAAAATTATTGTTCTAAGTAATGAAGGTTCTACTCTAAAAGTAAAAAAATCATAAATGCAAAAAAGTTAGTTTAAACTTGCAAAACAAATTGTTAAAAAATAATCTTTGTACAGTAATAAATTAAATTAATTAAAATCTAATAAGATATGAATTTCTTAAAAAATTTATTAAAAAATGTTCTTACAGGAGTGTTATCTTTTTTCTTGAGTATTTTTTTAATTATAATGATTCTTAGCTTTATATCAGCTTTATTATCACCAGATACTGAAGAAAAAATAACTGTAAAACCTAAATCCATACTACATATAGATAACCTTAGTATAATAGATGATAGAAATTCTAAACCTTCAGATCTTAAATTTAATTTTGAAATTCCACTTCCTATTCCCCTTATTGATAATTCAAAAATTGAAGAAAAAATTAGCTTAAGAACATTTGAAAGAATTATTACATCAGCTAAAAATGATGAAAATATAGAAGCTATATATTTAAACTTTAACAATGTTTCAATAAGTTTCAACAAGGCAGAAAAAGTAAGAAATATTCTTAAAGAATTTAAAGAAAGTAAACCAATTTATTCATATTCAGAACTCTATACAAAAGGAGCTTACTACCTATCATCTGTCGCAGATTTTATTGCAATTTCTCCTCCAGGATTTATTAGTGTTAGTGGGTATGGAATAAGTGAATTTTTCTATAAAGATTTATTTAATGAATTAGGAATTAAAATACAACTTTTTAGAGTTGGAGAATACAAGGGAGCAGCAGAATCATATGTAAGAACAAATTTTAGTGATGAAAACAAAGAACAATATTTAGATCTTCTAAATTATAGACTTAATAATTACCTCGAAAACATATCAGAATCAAGAAATATTAATACAGAAGATTTATTAAATATGATTAATGACTATGAAACTGAACTTTCTGAAGATGCTTTAAAAAATAATTTAGTTGATAATTTAATCTATGAAGATCAAATGATAGAGTATTTAAAAGAAAAAGTAGACAGTTCCTACCAAAAAATTTCTTTACTTAAATACAATAGATCATTGGAAAAAGTGAATAAATACAACAAAAATAAAATTGCAGTTCTCTATGCTATAGGGGGAATAATGCCTGGAAAAGGTGACGATGGAATTTACTCTGAAACAATAATTGATAACATCAAAAAGATTAAAAAAAATAAAAATATCAAATCTGTCATTCTATACGTCAATTCAGGAGGTGGTAGTGCCTTTGCATCAGATCTAATAACAAGAGAACTTGAACTTCTTCAAAAAGAAAAACCTTTGATAGTTTACATGTCAGACGTATGTGCATCAGGTGGTTATTACATCTCTATGCCAGCTGATACTTTAATTGCATCAGAAGGATCAATTGTTGGCTCTATTGGAGTTTTCGGTATAATTCCAGAATTATCAGGACTTATTAAAGAAAAGTTGAAAATTAGTATAGATCATATAAAAACAAATAAAAATACTGGTGAAATTGACTTATTCAGACCTCTTAATGACGACGAAGAAAATTTAGTTCAGAGGGGAATAAATCAAGTTTATATAGATTTTTTAAATGTAGTTTCTAAAGGAAGAAATATAGAAACCCAAGAAGTTGATAAACTTGCCAGAGGCAAAGTGTATTATGGAGATGAAGGAAAAGAAATAAATTTAATTGATGTCATAGGTAATTTTAATGATGCTATTGATATAGCAGCAAAACTTGGAAATCTTGAAAAATATCAAATCATAGAGTACCCAAAACAAAAAACAGAATTAGAAAAAATATTAAGTTCTTTATCAGAAACGAAATATATATTCAATCCTTTAGTAAAAGAAACTGATAACTGGCTGATTAACTCTTTGATTAAAGACAAAAAATTTGATCCTATTCAAATGAGAATGGAACTAAATATAGATTAATTATCTAATTTAATTTGTGAGCTGTCAACACTAACAATTGGAACTATTTGATTGTCATTATTTTCTAAATATTTGAAACCATAAAATAAATTTCCAGGAATAAAATTTTCATTTCTTAAACCAAACTGAAAATATTTTCCATAATTACTAACAATTTCAAAAATAAAATTCATTAGCTCTGAACCAAGAATAAAATTTTTTGAAATTTTATTTCTATAATTTTCTATATAATAATCCTGTAGTTCAAGATATTCTTCTGATTCTAAATTAATAAACGAAGTGCTTACTAAAGAAATGTCAAGATTTTGAAATTGATCTATCGTAATTAAATCAAAATCCAACCACTCATCAAAACCTATTACAGATAAGGTATCATGTCTTATATCAACCGCACTAATAACATTGGAAGCAAATAAAGAATTCTTTGATGACACAAAAACATGACCAATACTATCATCTTCTATATAAAATTTTTCCTCATATTTATATAAAGTATCTAAACCATCAATTCCCCTACCATCTTTAACAATTCTGCCAGGAATAGATTTTATTGTATCATATAATGAATCGGACAAAATTTCTTCATAGGAATTTGTTAAAGAATCAAGAATAAGTCTAGAATCTTCTAATGAAACCCCTTTACTGTAGATAATATTAAAGTTTGATGAGTCTAATCTATTTTCATAAATTTTAGCAATAAGAGAATCTGTAGATTTTTTTTCATAAAATATGATAACATTTTTGTTTTCCTGAAATCTATCAATTGCATAATCCGCTGCTTTATTTGCAATTGTTTTTAATGAAGGATTAAATAATAAACTATAATTATTGTCTTCAATAATTTCATGATTGCTAGATAATGGATTTATCATCAAAAGCTTATTTTCAAGACAATATTGCTTAATAATACTAACAGGTTTACTATATAACGGTCCAATTATTAAATCCATACCATCAAGGTATCCACTATCAATTATTTCATTTACAACATCAGGATCTCTCTTTGTATCAAAAGGAAATATTTCGATCAAAGAATTAGTACTATCAAGATTAGATAAAGAATACGTAATGCCTGCATAGAGATCCATTATAAATTTATTATTTCGTATATAATACGTATTTTCTAAACTCTCATACATCATAGGTAATAAAACTGCTATTTTAAATTTTTCATATGATGATATAAATAATTCATTTCGATCAACAATTCTCAATATTTCTTTTATTTCATTTTGAACATCTTCATCTAAAAATTCATTTAAAAGTTGTCTGCCATAATATTTAGCAAGAGAAATATTATCTGGATATTTATTATAAAGATTTTGTAAATTATAAAAAGATGAAATAGAACTAATTTTAGGATCTATTATTTCATAAAGATTACTTTTAATATCTGAATCTAAAATTGTTGAAAAAATATTTAGAGCATCAGTTAAATTATCAATTTCGACCAATATTTTAACAATCCAATAATTAATATCTTGAATTTGGGGCCAATTAGGATACTTTTTTTTTAATTCATTAAAACTATCTAGAGATTCTTTTAGATTACCAGTTTTGTACAATGAAACGGAAATATAAAAATTAAAATAAGGTAAAAATTCACTATTAGAAGACAATGATATGTTTGAGTTTTTAACTTCTTCATACCTCTCTTGAAGAAAAAGTTTTTTTACTTGCATATACTTAGAATAATCCGATTGAGAATAGATGTTCGAGGAAACAAATAATAAAATAAGAAATGCGTATAAATATTTTTTCATAATTATTCCCATTCTATGGTGGAAGGAGGTTTGGATGAAATATCATAAACTACCCTATTAATACCCTTAACTTTATTAATTATTTGATTTGATACATCAGCCAAAAATGAATCTGGTAACCTTGACCAATCTGCAGTCATACCATCAAGACTAGTAACAGCCCTTAAAACAATAGTGTACTCATAAGTTCTCTCATCACCCATAACACCTACAGACTTTACGGGAAGTAATATGGTAGCCGCTTGCCATACTTTATCATATAAATCATTTTTTCTTAATCCTGAAATAAAAATGTCATCAGCTTCTTGTAGTAAGTTTACTTTTTCTTTATCAATAGAACCTAAAATTCTAATTCCTAGTCCAGGACCTGGAAAAGGATGTCTATTTAATATATCACCTGGTATATTAAGAGATTTACCAACTCTTCTAACTTCATCCTTAAAAAGTGAGTTTAGGGGTTCTAAAACTTTTAAATTCATCTTTTTTGGAAGTCCTCCAACATTGTGATGTGATTTTATTGTAGCAGAGGGACCCTTAACTGATCGAGATTCTATTATATCAGGATAAATTGTTCCTTGAGCTAACCACTTAATACCACCTATTTTTTGAGCTTGTTCTTCAAATACTTTTATAAATACTTTACCAATAGATTTTCTTTTCTCTTCAGGATCAATTTTACCATATAAATCTTTATAAAATTTATCTTTAAAATCAACTCCTATAATATTTAAGCCCAAATTTTTATATGATTCTAAAACGGATTCAAATTCATTTTTTCTTAATAATCCATTGTCTACAAACACACATGTTAAATTTTTACCAATTGCCCTATGTATAAGAACTCCTGCAACAGTAGAATCAACACCTCCTGATAATCCAAGAATAACTTTATCATCTCCAATAGTATTTTGTAATTTCTTAACTGTATTTTCTACAAATAATTTTGGAGTCCAGGTTTGTGAACAACCACAAATATCAACAGTAAAATTTTGTAATATTTTTTCTCCAAAATCAGAATGAGTGACTTCAGGATGAAATTGAAGACCATAAAAATTATATGACTTTACATAAAAAGAAGTCACATTGACATCTTTTGTGCTTGCAAGAATTTGAATTTTATCTGAAATTTGAGTTATTGAATCTCCATGACTCATCCACACATCTGAGCCAATTCCAACACCATTAAATAAAACAGAATTGTTATCTATACTTGATAAATTAGCTCTACCGTACTCTCTTATCTTTGATGGCAAAACTGTACAACTTAATTTATTTGCTATTAATTGAGCCCCATAACAAATACCCAAAATTGGCAAATTATTAAAATTATCAATATCGACGTTTGGAGAATTATCATCATGCACCGAATAAGGACTACCTGAAAAAATAACGCCAAAATAATTTTTTGATAACTTAGGAATCTTATTATAAGGATAGATTTCACAATAAATATTTAACTCTCTTATCCTCCTAGCAATAAGCTGAGTATATTGTGACCCAAAATCAAGAATTAATATTTTTTCTTCCATCTACAAAATTAAACTTAGCAATTAAAAAAAAGACTAATTATATCTATATTTTGTAATTTAGTTAATAAGTAATAGTAATAAATAACTTATAAAAATAGCAAAATGGGAAGAGCTTTTGAATACAGAAGAGCCGCAAAAGAAAAAAGATGGGATAAAATGTCAAAATTATTTCCAAAGCTCTCTAAAGCTATAACTGTAGCTGCAAAAGAAGGTGGAATTGATCCAGAGATGAACTTTAAATTACGAGCAGCAATTCAAAATGCTAAAATTCAAAATATGCCAAAAGATAATATTGATTCAGCAATAAAAAGAGCATCAAGTAAAGAGACAAAAAATTATATAGAACAAACTTTTGAAGGAAAAGGTCCCCATGGTGTTCTAGTTATAGTAGAAACTGCTACAGATAATGTCACTAGAACTACTGCAAATATTAAATCATACTTTAATAAGTCCGATGGTAATTTAGTAACTCCTGGATCATTAGAATTTATGTTTGATAGAAAGTCAATTTTTTACATTGAAAAAAGCAATATTGATATTGATGAATTAGAATTAACACTTATTGACTATGGACTTGAAAAAATTAAAATAACTGAGAATGAAATAATTATATATGGAGATTACACATCGTTTGGAAGTATAAATAAAGGTTTATCTACAATAAATTTAAATGTTACAAAATCAGAATTAAAAAGAATACCAAACTCTCCTATAAATTTTAATGAAGAACAATTAGAACCAATAGAAAAAATGCTTGATAAAATAGAAGACGATGAAGATGTACAATACGTTTATACTAACATTTCTTAATAAATATTTAAATGTTTAAAAATTATTCATTAAAAAATTACAATTCATTTAGAGTAAATCACAAAGCTAATTTTTTTCTAAAAATAGAAAATGATAAATCGCTAATTGATTTTTTATCAGACAAAAAATTTAAAAATGAAAAAAAACTAATAATAGGTGGTGGTTCCAATATATTATTTACAAAAGATTATGAAGGTGTTATATTATATAGCTGCATAAAAGGAATACATATTCTTGAAGAAAATGATAATCATATTAAATTAAAAGTTGGTTCAGGAGAAAATTGGGATGATTTTGTAAAGTTTTGCGTCAATAAAAATTGGTATGGAATTGAAAATTTATCGTTAATACCTGGGTCAGTTGGAGCTGCACCTATTCAGAATATTGGTGCTTATGGAGTAGAAATAAAAGACTATATATACGATGTTAATGGTATTGATTTAAAGAATAATTTAAAAAAAACATATACTAATAAATCATGCGATTTTGAGTATAGAGATAGTATTTTTAAAAGAGAATTAAAAAATAATTTTTTCGTTACTGAAGTTACATTCATTTTAAATAAAAATAAAAAATTTACATTAGACTACTCTGAACTAAAAAATATCAATGGTCAAAATCTAACCATTCAAAATGTTAGGGATAAGATTATAGAAATACGAAATTCAAAATTACCAGACCCAAAATTATTGGCTAATGCTGGAAGTTTTTTTAAAAACCCAGTAATCAATATAAAAATTGCAAAAAATATTAAAGAAAAATACAATGATTTTAAATATTATCAAATCAATGAATCAATGGTCAAAATTTCTGCAGCATGGTTAATTGAAAAAAGTGGATGGAAGGGACACAAAGAAAAAAATATTGGAGTTTATAATAAACATGCACTGGTTTTAGTAAACTATTCTTCAGAAAATGGAAAAGACATTAAAATTCTTTCAAAAAAAATAAAAGAAAGTGTATTGGAAAAATTTAATGTAACTCTTGAAAAAGAAGTAAATATATTTTAACCAGTATAAGTTACTCTATAAATAACATTAGCCTTATCATCAGATATAAGCATAGAACCATCTTCTAGAATAAGTATATCAACAGGTCTACCCCATGCTTCTTGTTCATCATCATCAAGCCAACCATAAATAAATGTTTCATAGCCTACAGATTTATTATTTTCTATTTTCACACGAGATATTCTGTAACCTATCTTTTTTGATCTATTCCATGAACCATGCTCAGCTATAAAAATATCTCCTTTATATTCATCTGGAAACATTTTTCCTGTATAAAATTTAAGACCTAATGGTGCAACATGAGGACCTAAATTTTGAACTGGCATAACAAAATCTGAACACGAATATTCTCCTCCAAATTCAGGATCACCTATATCATTCCCATGACAATATGGATATCCAAAATGTTGATCCTTTTCTGTTACTTTATTTAACTCACAAGGAGGTATATTATCTCCTAACATATCTCTACCATTATCTGTAAACCATAATTGTTTTGTTTCTGGATGCCAAGTAAATCCAACTGTATTTCTAACCCCTTTAACATAAATTTCTCTATTTGATCCATCAGAATTCATTCTCGTAATAGAAGCATATATTTCATTTCTGCTCTCACAAATATTACAAGGAGCTCCTACAGGTACATACAATTTACCATCGGGACCAAAAGAAATGTACTTCCATCCATGATGTCTGTCTGAAGGAAAATCATCTGAAATCAATATAGGCTCTTCAAGGTATTCATCAAACTTATCTGCATAAGACAAATTTTCTTCAATATTTTCAAATTTCCATATTTTATTTACTTCAGCTACGTATAAATCACCATCATGAAATGCAACTCCATTAGGCATATTCTTTAATTTATTCGTTATCAAATATTTTTTATCTATTACATTATCACCATCAGTATCTTTTAGGGCAAAGACATTATCTTCATTTCTATTTCCAACAAATATGGTTCCTGAAGGACTAATTGCCATTGACCTAGCATTTTCTACATCATCAGCATAAATTTTAATTTCAAATCCTTCTGGTAAAATAATTTTTTCAAGAAATGAATCTATTTCTAAATTCAAAGATGGATTTACAATAATTGAATTAATAAAAATATTTAAAAAAATTATTGACAAAGAGTTAATTAAATTGATAAGAATAATCACAATTACAAATTTTAATCATTCAAAGTTAGTTGATATCACAATATTATATTAATTTTTGAATATAAAATCAAACTAAGCTATGGAACTAATTGATATAATTGTATTTGTAACATATTGTATTGTAATTCTATCACTTGGATTATACGTTTCAAGAGATAAAAAAGGACATCAAAAAAGTGCTGAAGATTACTTTTTAGCTGGAAAATCACTTCCCTGGTGGACTATTGGCGCCTCTCTAATTGCCGCAAATATTTCTGCTGAACAATTCATAGGTATGTCTGGATCTGGATTTGCACTAGGACTAGCAATTGCCACTTATGAATGGATGGCAGCAGTAACTCTTTTAGTAGTTGGTAAATTTTTTCTTCCAATTTTTATTGAAAAAAAAATATATACCATTCCAGAATTTGTTAAAAAAAGATTTAGTAATAATCTTAAAACAATACTAGCTGTTTTTTGGATTTCACTTTTTGTCTTTGTTAATCTAACAACTGTTATGTATTTAGGAGGAAAAGCCATGGATACTATTTTTGGTAATGGAGATGGTAGCATAATTAATATTAGCATTATTGGACTAGGTCTTTTTGCTCTTACATACTCAGTATGGGGAGGACTTTCTGCAGTTGCATGGACAGATGTTGTACAAGTTATTATTTTAATTTTTGGTGGTATACTAATGACCATTATTGCCCTAACATATGTTACACCTGGAGGTGGAATCTTAGATGGTTTAACTCATGTTTATAACGCTGTACCAGAAAGGTTTTCTATGATACTATCCAAAGGAGAAATAATCACTCCTGATGGAAGAGATGCTTGGTTTGATTTACCTGGCATTGCTGTTTTAATAGGTGGAATGTGGATAGCAAATTTATATTATTGGGGTTTTAATCAATATATAATTCAAAGAACACTAGCTGCAAAAAGTCTTAATGAAGCACAAAAAGGAATTGCATTTGCAGCTTTTTTAAAGCTTATTATTCCAATATTTGTAGTTCTTCCAGGAATAATTGCATACGTTATAAACCTTGATCCTAATACTGGTGAATTGTTATCAGTATTACCTGAAGGATTTACCTCATCTGATGGATCAATATTAAATGATAATGCTGCACCTTGGTTAATTAAAAATTATATTCCAGTTGGAATTAAAGGATTAATACTTGCTGCACTTGCTGCTGCTATTGTCTCATCACTAGCTTCAATGTTAAATTCAACTTCTACAATTTTTACAATGGATATTTATAAAGAAATATTAAATAAAGATGCAGGAGATAAAGAAATGGTTTTTGTTGGAAGATTAGTGGTTATAATAGCCTTAATTACATCAATGATAATTGCTCCTCTTTTTGGAAGCTTAGGTCAAGTATTTCAAGCAATACAAGAGTACACAGGTGTTGTTAGTCCAGGAATTCTTGCAGTTTTTATAATGGGATTATTTTTTAAGAAAGCTACAAATAATGCTTCAATTTGGGCAATTTTAATTTCAATTCCAGTAGCAATGTATTTTAAAGTGGTAGCTAAAGGATGGCTCATTTATCTCCCAGAATCTACTCATTCATTATTTATTAATGAAATACCATTTTTACACCAAATGGGGATAACATTTTTAATTACTTTATTAGTCATTTTTGTAATTAGCTATTTAGAAGGATTTAATGATGATCCTAAAGCAATAAAATTATCTAAAAAGCTATTTTATACTAGTCCATCTTTTAATATTCCTGCTTTTGTAGTTTTAATAATAACAGTAATGTTATATACTATATTCTGGTAAAATGATAACACTTAATAAAGAACAAGAAAAGTTTAAAAAAGAATTTCTAAATCCCATAAAATTTTCTTTATATTTTTTTAAAAATGTTCCAATGGGATGGTTTTCTGGAATGAAACTTAAAAAGTTATCAGAAAAAAGTGCTGTTTCATATGTTCCTTTCAAATGGTATTATAGATGGCAAAATAAAAATCCATTCAGATCTATGTATTTTGCAGTACAAAGTATGGGAGCAGAACTTTCTACTGCATCAATAGCTACATTAGCAATAAAAGGAATTAACCCTAGTATGGCATTCATAGTAACTGGTATGAGATCAACTTACTTTAAAAAAGCAACTAGTCATACAATTTTTAGATGTGATGATGGAGAAAAAATTTTCAATGCAGTAACACAAGCTATTAATTCTAAAAAAGGTGTATCTGTTGAAGTTAAGTCTACAGGAAAGCTAGAAGATGGAACAATTGTATCAGAGTTTTTTTTCATCTGGTCATTTAAACAAAGATCTAATGAAGATTAAACTTTCAAAAGAAAAAACCTATAGTATATGTACATGTGGTTTAAGTAAGAAATTGCCCTTATGTGATAATAACCATAGGAAAACTAATAAAATTAATAATACTAATTATAAATCTGTAAAAATAACTCCAAGAAAAGATGCTATTATAGATATTAATTCTTCAACTTGGAAAAATTAAACAGACTCTAAATTCAAAATTGTAATTTCTGGTAAAATTCCTACTCTACCCTGATATCCTAAAAATCCAAAGCCTCGGTTCACATAAATAGACTGATTATTTAATTGATATAAATCAGCCCATTGATCGTAAGCTAATCTTGCTGGACTAATTCTAAAATTTCCTATTTCTATTCCAAATTGAAGGCCGTGTGTGTGACCCGACAATGTTAAATCTATATCATTATATAAAGAAGTAACCTGAGCGTTCCAATGAGAAGGATTATGAGTAAGTAATATTTTAAACTCCTCCTTAGATAAGCCAGAATAAGCTTTATCTAAATCACCATATTTTTGAAATCTTGATGATGCCCAATTTTCTACTCCTAATATAGAAATTTGATCACCGTCAATAGTTATTAATTTATTTTCATTCATCATTAGATTCCACCCAAATTCTTTATGAGCAGAAAGTAAATTTTGAAAATTATTATTTTTTTCATTTTTATTAGACCAAGATGTATATTCCCCATAATCATGATTTCCTAGTACTGAATGTACTCCCAATGGTGCTTTGATTTTACTTAAAATATCTCCCCAACTTTTAAGTTCAGAAGATTTATCATTTACTAAATCTCCAGTAAAAAAAATAATATCTGGTTTTTCATTTATAATCATATCTATTCCACCAATAACAGCTTTAGTATTATTTAAACTGCCAATATGAATATCTGAAATCTGACAAATTTTAATTCCATCAAATGATTTTGGTAATTTATTGAATATTAAATTTTTTCTTCTAATTCTATAATCATAGACATTACTTGAAATTATGCCATATGTTAGAGAAGCAATAGGAAAGCCGTATGCGATTGATGCTGAAATACTTAAAAACTTAGATCTAGAAATTTTACTATCTGAATCTTTATTATTTTTAGATTTAAAAAAATAAAAAATTAATCTTCTTAAATCATCAACTAAAATAAATGGTAGTGAGAATATCTTACAAAAAAAATTTCCAATAATTATATTAAAAATTATTGTTCTAGGATAATAACCTATACTTATATCAAAAGTAAAAAGTAAAAAATTAGTAATTGTTATAAATGTAAAAAACCAATAAAAAAATAATATATACTTACTAAAGTGAGCATTTAATTTTATAACATTCTTTAATATTTGAAAGAAATAAACATCTAATAAAACTGATAAAAAAGTAAAAAAAAGTAAATAGAGTATTACATCCATAAAAAAAACTATGATAATCCAAAGTATCTATTAAATTTAACTTGAATAAGATACATTATTGGCACTACTATAAGTGTAGTAAAAGTTGCAAAAGTTAATCCAAAAATAATTGCCCAAGCAATTGGACCAAAGAAAACATTACTATCACCACCCATAAAAAAAGATACTTCATATGATTTAATCAAACTAACAAAATCAAAATTAAAACCAATTGCTAAAGGAAGCAAACCAAGTATTGTAGTTAATGCCGTCAATAAAACAGGACGAAGTCTTGTTTTACCAGCCTCTGCAATACAAAGTTTTATCTCTTCAATAGAAATGATATTTTTTTTATTTTCTAAAATTCTTCTTTTTCGATTAAGTTCAATAAAATCAATTAATACAATTGCATTATTAACTACTATACCTGATAAAGAAATTATTCCAATCATCGTCATCACAACAATAAAATCCATATTAAATAATATTAATCCTACAAATACTCCAATTGTGCTCAATATCACTGATGTCATTATAATAAGAGGCGTTATCAACTTATTAAACTGAGCTATAATAATTATAAAAATTAAAAATAAAGCTATCATTAGAGCATTTGAAAGAAAAGCCATTTCAATTTCCTGTTCTTTTTGCTCTCCACCAAAATTATATTCATAACCATTTGGAAAATTAAATCTTTGCAAAATTTTATCAATTTGTTGATTCACTTCAGTTGGATTATAACCCGAAATAACATTTGAACTAAGTGTAATAACCCTATCAAGATCTTTTCTCTTAACAGAACCATATGAATTACTCATTTTAACAGTAGCAACAGAGCTTATTGGAACCTGATATATTCTCCCATTAGATTGACTTCTAAAAGTTATATTTTTATTCATTAGAGCATCTACATCATATCTATATTTATCATCTAATCGTAGTTGAATTTCATAGTCATCTTCACCAATTTTATATTTTGATATTTCTTTACCAAATAATGAAGTTCTTAATTCACTAGCTAAAATACCTGTTGATAAACCAAATCTTCTAAGTTTTTCTCTATCAAAATCTATTATAAGTTCAGGTTTTCTTGTTGACAAGTCATAAGTCAACTTTTCTATTCCAGAAATACTAGATTCATTTATATAATTTTTTACTTCTTCAACTAGACCTATTAATTTGGAATAATCTGATCCAGACACCTCTAAATGAATTGCTGTTCCAACAGGAGGTCCTCTTCTATCTTTCCCAATCGTAATACTAACTCCAGGGAAATCTCCAATTTTCTCTCTTATTTCCTCCATAATTTTTTCAGTATCAAATCCATTTCTATTTTTATACTCTAAAAAATTTATATTTATTTTAGCCCTATTTGGTGAGTCTCTCATTATAAATGCAGAAGGATCATTAGGATTAAGTGTTCCCTTCCCAACATTTGTAACAACACTTTCAACTATTGAATTATAAGGAGATAATATATTAGAAATTTTCTTTTCGAGCTTAACCGCAAACTTGTTTGTTTCATTTATATCTGTTCCTACAGGTAATTCAGCAAATACATTTATATACTTGGGTAAGTTTTCTGGAAAAAATAAAACTTTTGGTTGAAATACCTGAAATAATTGAATTGAAATAAAAAATAAAAGGAAAGAACCAAAAAGAATTATCAAAGGTCTAATTCCTTCTAGTAAATAATTTATAAATCTACCATAAGCATTTTCTACCCTTGCCAAAAATTTTTCTCTAAACAAAGACGAAAGAGGTATAAATATGAAATAATTTAATGGTATTAATAAAGCAAAGAAAATTAGAAGGTTACCAAACCAAAATATTTTAATAATAAAAATAAAGACTAATCCTATAATAAAGAGCATCAAAAAATTTTTCATGTATTTCGTAAAATTCTTATTTTTTTTATCTTCTACCTTCATCAAAAGAGATATTAAAACTGGGTTAATAACCAAAGCAACAAATAGAGATGAAGTTAACGTTACAATAAGCCCTAAAGGCATAAAACTCATAAATTTTCCTGTTAAACCTGGCCAAAAAACAAGTGGAGCAAAAGCCGCAATAGTTGTTGCAGTTGAAGTGATAATTGGAAGAGAAATTTCACCAATACCAAATTTAGTTGCTTTTAATGGAGAATATCCTTTTTCCATAAACCTATAAATATTTTCAGTTACTACTATGCCATTATCTACTAGTAGACCCAAAGAGATAACCAATGAGAATAATATGATCATATTAATGGGTATATTAATTACTGATAGAATAACAAAAGAAATAGCAAATGATAATGGTATAGATAATCCAACAAAAAGAGCATTTCTAACTCCCAAAAAAAATAAAAGAACAAATACAACTAAAATTATTCCAGAAATAATGTTATTTTCTAATGTATTTACCTGTTCTTTTGTATTCTGAGATTGATTAGCTACTATAAAAATATCAATGTCACTTGGTAACTGAGGTTTTATTTTAGAAATTGCCTCATTAATCATATCATTAATTTTCAATAGATTGCTTCCCTTTCTTTTCATAACATTAACTGAAACTACAGGGTTACCATTTAATCTAAAAAAACTTTCTATTTCTTTATAATCAAATACTACTTCCGCAACATCTTTTAGATATACAATTTTATTATTCTGATTTGAAATAATGATATTTCTAATATCATCAACAGACTTAAATTCACCTATAATCCTTACAGATCTTCTTATATTGTTTTCAAGCATATTTCCACCTGAAACAGAAATATTTTCATATTTAATAGCATTTTCAATATCATTAAAAGATAATTTTCTAGCTTCTAATTTATAAGGATCTATCTTAACAGCAACTTCTTTTTCTTCAACACCAAAAATTTCAACTTTAGCTATTTCACTTATTTTTTCAATTTCATCCTGTAAAATTTCTGCATAATCTTCAAGCCTTTCAATTGAATATTTACCACTTAATGTTATATGCATTATTGGAAAGTCAGAAAAACTTATTTCATAAATGTTAGGTTCAAAAGGAAGATCATTTGGCAATTCAGTTTTAGCTTTATCAACAGCATCCTTAATTTTTGATTTTGCATACTCAATTTCTATTCCAGATTCAAATTCTGAAATAATTGTTGAAAATCCTTGCATAGAAGTTGATCTTATCTCTCTTACTTCAGATATTATATTTATCTCTTTTTCAATCGGCCTGGTAATAAGATTTTCTATATCAATTGGAGAATTTCCTGGATAAGGAACACCAACTATAACATTTGATTGATCAACTTCTGGAAAACTTTCTTTTGGTAATCTATCATAAGAAATTAAACCTAGAATTGTTAGCATTAATCCTAAAAAAACTATCGTAATTCTATTTTTTAAAGCTAAATCTGATAATCCAAAACTTTTAATTACCTTCTCCTCTATTTGTTTTTTTAAGTTCATTTTAATCTTTTATTATCTGAACATAAGTACCTTCAATTACTTCAGTAGAACCTTTATCAATTATTATTTCACTTCTATCTAATCCTTCTAATATTTCAGATTTATAGTTATATGATTTACCTACAATAACTGGTATTTTTTTTGCAATGATAGTTCCATCAAATTCCTTTATTCCATAAACATACTCCCCCATATCATCACTATAAATAACATTAGATGGAATTAATATTGCATTTGAATTAGAATAATCAACCATTTCAACAACTATTACTTGATTTGGTTTCACCAATTCTTGAAACGATTCAGGAATATTAATTTCAATAGAAAAAGAACGATTTTGAACATCAATAACTTGTCCAATAGATAAAATTTTAGATTCTACCTTAGTATCTGAATTTGGAATTATAATATCAACATTATCATTAATATTAAATTTCCCTATATATGCTTCAGAAGCATCAAGATTAAGATAAGAATCTTCACCACTAAAAATTCGAAAAATTGGTGCAGCAGGAGAAGACATCTCTCCTTCATTCAAAAACACTTTATCAATCATACCATTGAAGGGTGAAACAATCTTATATTTTAATAACTGAATCTTCATAGTTTCAAATCTTTTTAAAAGAGCATCATAATTCGATTTTGATTTAAGATATTCAATCTCAGATCCTATGTTATTATCCCAAAGATTTTTTTGTCTCTCATAAATAACTTTGAATAATTCTAAATTTGTTTCAATTTCTAATATTGAATTATTTAGTACATCAGAATTAATTTCTGCAAGAATTTGTCCTTTAGTAACAGTATCACCCTCTTTCACATAAATTCTTTTTAATCTACCTATCATTTCAGGATTTAAAAGAACATTGCTTCTGGAAAAAACTGTTCCTCTTAACTGCACCTTATGAAAAAATTTGTTTACATCTGGAGAAATTGTTGATATATAAACATAATTTTTCTTATTGAAACCAGAATCTAACAACTCTATCTCTTCTTCTAAATTTTGTATTTCTAGTTTAATATCTAAAAGAGAATTATTTAATTTATCTAATCTATCCTTTTTTGAATCTAAAGTATTAGAGTCGCAAGATGAAAAAATTAATATTAGTAGTAGTAATGTGTATTTGTTCATATGATTAATTATTATATAATGTTCCCAAAGTTTTTTCTAAATTTATTTTTGATATAATTACCTCATATACAGCATTATAATAGTTAGTTTGAGCTTGTTTTAATCCTGCATTTGCATTTAACACTTCAAGATTTGATCCGACACCTTCCTTATATTTTTTTTCCGATGCATTGTATATAGACAATGCTAAATCGAGATTTTTACTTGTTATTTCTAGAGATTCTTTAGAATTAGAATAACCTACTACTGATTGGTTTATTTGCAAATCAATTGATCTTTCTAAAAATGAAAGTTGATTATCAATTTGCTCAATCTTATATTTTGACTGATTTATTTTACTTCTCTTCAAGAATCCATCAAAAATAGGTACCACAAGCTTAAGACCAAAAGTTCCGAAATTTTTCCATCTATATGAATCAAAAAACAAATCATAACTTGAAGCCGAGGTATTTAATCCATAATTATAGTTTACATAAATCTGTGGCAAATATTGACTTCTATTATTCTTTAAATCATAACTTTTAAGGTTTCTATCTGTTTTTAAAATAGAATATTCAATTCTTTTATTATAATCAAATTTGGATAAATCAAAATCAAAATTTTCTAAAATATCCTCATTTAAATTTCCGATTAATTTTATTTTCTGACTTAAAGGAATCCCTATTTGAAATTTTAATACAAACAAACTTAAGTCATATAATCTATCAGTTTTAATTTTTTCACTTTGAAGATTATTGTATGAAACAGTTATTCTATCTATATCTAATTTCTCAATAAATCCATTGTCATACAATTGCTTAGATTCTTCTAACAGAGTTGATAATCTTTCAATATTACTATTAACCAAGTCAATTCTAGACTTTGTATTTAATACAGTATAATATGCCTTTGAAACTGATTCATAAATATCTATCTCTGTTCTCTGAGTTAGTTTATTTGAAAGTTTTTCAAGTTCCTTAGTAGCTGATAAACCAACAAAATAAGATCCATTAAAAATCATTTGATCTATATTAAAATCAAATCTTCCTTCATAAGTTTGACCAAACTGAACTTCTTGTTCAGTCCCTTCAGGCACTCCTGGCATGAATCTACTAATATCAATTAAACTTTTTTGAACTTCATAATTATATTTTAGACCGCCATCAACATTTATTTGAGGAAGACCAACTGCTAAATATTCTTTAGAAACTGCTTTAGAAATATTTTCTTCTAAAATAGAATTTTTAAGATTTTCATTATTTTTTAGAGCAAGCTCAATACAATCATCAAGTGTTAAATTCAATTGTTGTGAAAATAGAATATTACTAAAAAATAAAAGAGATAATATTAGTGAGTATAATTTCATATTACTTAATGTATTTTAAAAATGATTTTTCATAAATCTTAAGTCCTTCATTAGTAAGTATTCCCCTCATGAAGTGATCAAAAAATTGTAATTGAACATTTATAATTTCAAATTTCTTATATGGAAATACATTCTGATCAAATGCTAATTCAATTTCTTCTAATCTTAACTTGGTAATTATTATTTCATCGATTTCTTTTCGTATAAATCCTTCTTTTTTACCTCTTTTTATATTCTTTGAAAGAGTTTTAATAAACACTTTCTTTTTTAAATCTTCTGTTATTTTAAATAAATCAGGATGAAATTTTTTTAAATCATGAACAAAAAGAGGATTTATATTTGTTATAGTCTGTCTGAAAAAATTTGACAATTCTAAAAAAAAATCGATAGAATTTTTAGAAGTTTTTTTTATTTTACCAATTTCATTTAAAAGTCCTGACCAATAATATTTTATTGATTCTAAAGCAATACTATGTTTATCATCAAAGTAGTTATAAATTGTTTTTTTTGAAATTCCCAACTCGGAACATATATCATCAATGGTAACTCCCCTTATTCCAAATTTTCTAAATAAAGCATCGGATTTTATAATAATTTTATTTTTTACGTCCATATAAACTTTGGAAACTATCATATTTCTTTCAGTTTCCAACGCAAACATAGACAAAATATTTTAAAAAAAAATTTCATTTTTTAATCATAAAGATGAATATGAAATAAAAAAATTTATTTTTGTTCATTACAAAATAAAATGATATCATTTTTTAAAAAATCTTCAACAGATTATTATATTATTGATCACTTAAAAAAGTTATCTCAAAACCATATTAATAAACTATGTTGGCTATTTGGAAATGCCAAAATAATAAAATCATCTAGTTTAAAAGGAAAATTTATAGGTCCAAGAAAAGAAATGACCACCCCATGGAGTACAAATGCTGTTGAAATTGCATCTAATATTGGAATCGATTCAATACTTAGAATTGAAAGACTTTATAAGAATCAAAATATTGCTATTGATCCAATGCTTGAATTAGTATATAATAATCCAAATCAAAACATATTTAAAATTAACAGAAAACCCGAAAAAGTAATTGATATTAAAAATATAAAAAATTATAATAATAAAGAGGGTTTAGCACTAAGTGATGAAGAAATAAATTATCTAGAAAATGTAAGCAAAAAACTAAATAGATTTCTAACTGATAGTGAAGTATTTGGCTTTTCTCAAGTAAATTCTGAACACTGTAGGCATAAAATTTTTAATGGGGAATTTATAATTGATGGAAAAAAAATGCCAAAAAGCTTATTTGCTATGATAAAAGAAACATCAAATAAAAATCCAAACAATTTAATTTCAGCATACAAAGATAATGTTGCTTTTATCAAAGGCCCATTAGTTGAATTTTTTACAACTAAAAATAAAGATCGATCAGACTTCTACTATACAAAAAGTATCATATCTTCAATCTCTTTAAAAGCTGAAACTCATAATTTTCCAACAACAGTAGAACCCTTTAGTGGAGCAGCAACAGGATCAGGTGGTGAAATAAGGGATAGAATGGCTGGAGGACAAGCAAGTTTTCCACTTGCAGGAACTGCCGTATATATGACATCCTACCCTAGAATTACTAAATCAAGAACTTGGGAAAAAAATCAAATAAATAAAAAATGGCTCTATCAAAATCCTAAAGATATTTTAGTAAAAGCATCAAATGGAGCTAGTGACTATGGAAATAAATTTGGTCAACCTCTAATAAGTGGAAGTGTTCTGACTTTTGAACACAATGAAAACAAAAACTTAATAGGCTATGACAAAGTAATAATGCTTGCCGGTGGTATTGGGTATGGAAAAGAAAATGAAACTCAAAAAAAAGATGTAAATACAGGTGATTATGTTGTAGTTCTTGGTGGAGATAATTATAGAATTGGAATGGGAGGAAGTGCAGTTTCATCTCTTAATACTGGAGAATTAAAAAACTCAATAGAACTTAATGCTGTTCAAAGATCTAATCCTGAAATGCAAAAAAGAGTTGCTAATGTTATAAGAGCTCTAGCAGAAGAAGATATAAATCCAATATTATCTATCCACGACCATGGAGCTGGAGGTCACCTAAATTGTTTATCAGAATTATTAGAAAATACAGGAGGAGAAATAAATATAAATAAACTACCAATTGGAGATCCTACTCTTTCCGAAAAAGAGATTATAGGAAATGAATCACAAGAAAGAATGGGACTAATTATAAAAAATAATGATTATCCTAAATTACAAAAAATAGCAAAAAGAGAAAGATCTCCGCTTTATCATGTAGGTTATGTAAGAAATAATAAAAAACTAGTTTTTAAAGGCAAAAATAAAAGAAATCCAATTGATTTAGGATTAGAAGATTTTTTTGGATCATCACCTAAAACAACAATAAATGATAGAAAAATAAAAACTAAATATAAAGAACCTAAATATTTTCAAAAATTAATAATAAAATACTTAGAAAATGTCCTTTCATTAGAATCTGTTGCTTGTAAAGACTGGTTAACAAATAAAGTTGATAGATGCGTCACAGGAAGAGTTGCAATGCAACAAACCGTTGGTGAAATACAATTACCATTAAATAATTTAGGAGTAATGGCACTTGATTTTAAATCTAATAAAGGTATCGCAACTGCTATCGGATTTTCTCCTATAGTTTCTCTAATTGATGAAAAAAAGGGAGCAAAAATAGCTCTCTTAAAATCTTTAACAAATATTATATGGGCACCTATTGAAAAAGGAATTACAAATATTTCATTAAGTGCTAATTGGATGTGGCCTGCTAATAATGTTGGAGAAAATACTAGATTATACAATGCCGTTAAAGAAATTAGTGATTTTGCAATAAAACTTGGAATAAACATTCCAACAGGAAAAGATTCTCTTTCCATGACCCAAAAATATTCTGATGGAAAAAAAGTTCTTTCACCAGGAACCGTCATAGTATCTGCAGCTTCAGAAGTTTCTGATATTAATAAAACAATCTCACCAGTATTAAAAAAAGATCAAGATTCTGAATTAATATACATCAATTTCTGTAAAGGACTAAATATTTCTGGAAGCGCATTTTATCAAACACTTACATCACTTGGAAATACAGTACACAACACAAAAAAACCCAAAGAAATAATAAATATTTTTAATGTTATTCAAGATTTAATAAAAAATAATCAAATTTTATCTGGTCATGATATATCATCTGGAGGGCTTATAACTAGTTTATTAGAAATGAATTTTTCCAACTCAAATTATGGTTTAAATATTTCTACTGAAGACTTTAAAGAAAATGATTTAATTAAAATACTTTTTAATGAATCACCTGGTATTATCATTCAAACTAAAAAAAATACTACTTCAATACTAGATAGAACTAAAATAAAGTATGTAAAAATTGGACGTTTAATAAAACAAAGAAAATTAATAATTAAACACAATAATTCTGATATAAAAATTGACATTGATTATTTTAGAGATTGTTGGTTTAAAACGTCATCATTAATTGATAGCAATCAAACAAAACATAATCTAAATGTTAAAAGATTTTTAAACTACAAAAATCAAAAACTCAAATACAAATTTCCATCTTTTTTTAATGGAACACACTCAAAAATAAGTTACAAAAAAAATATCAGAGCAGCTGTCATTAGAGAGAAAGGTATAAATAGTGAAAGAGAAATGGCCTATATGTTATATATGAGTGGTTTTGATGTTAAGGACGTTCATATGACTGATCTTGTCAGTGGAAAAGAAAATCTTGAAGATATTCATATGGTGGTTTTCCCTGGAGGATTTTCAAATTCCGATGTACTAGGATCAGCTAAAGGATGGGCAGGAGTTTTTAAATACAATAAAAATGCTAAAAATGCAATCTTTAATTTTTACAAAAGAAATAACACCCTATCTCTTGGTGTTTGCAATGGTTGTCAACTCATGATGGAGCTTAATTTATTATTTCCAGAATTAAAAAATAACCACCCGAAAATGGAAATAAATAAATCTGAAAAATTCGAATGTATTTTCACTAGTGTTGATATCTTAAAAAATAATTCTGTTATGTTAAAAAATTTAGAAGGCACTACACTTGGAATTTGGTCAGCACATGGAGAAGGAAGATTTAACTTTAAAAATAAAAATCACAATATAGCTGCCAAATTTCACTATAAAGATTATCCATCAAACCCTAATGGATCAGATTATTCTGCTGCAATGTTATCTTCAAAAGATGGAAGACATCTTGCAATGATGCCACATCTTGAAAGATCAATATTTCCTTGGAATTGGGCTCATTATGAACCATCAAGAAATGATAAAATTACACCTTGGATATTACCATTTGTAAATGCCAGAAATTGGCTTGAAACAAATACATAACCTTTTTATAAATTGTTAAAAATAAAATTTATTTTTGTATCCCAAAATATTGTCCCATGGTGTAACTGGCAACACGTCTGTTTTTGGTACAGAAGAGTCTAGGTTCGATCCCTAGTGGGACAACAAAAATTTAAAAATTATGAGCACTGTAAAAATATTTTCAGGAAAGGGTTCTTTAGAATTAGCTAATAAAATTGCATCTAAATTTGGAAAAAATCTTGGTCAAGGAAAATCTGGTAAATTTAGTGACGGAGAACTTAAATACAGATACGCCGAGACAGTAAGAGGTTCTGATGTCTATATTATTCAATCTACTGTTAATGGATCAGATAATTTTATGGAATTATTCTTAATGATTGACGCTGCCAAAAGAGCTAGTGCTAATCATATTAATGTTGTTATTCCTTATTATGGATATGCTAGACAAGATAGAAAAGATAAACCAAGGATAGCTATATCCTCTAAATTAATTGCTAACCTACTTACGGCATCTGGAGCAACTAGAATTATAGCATGTGACCTACATGCAGGTCAAATACAAGGTTTTTTTGATATACCACTTGATCATTTAAATGGAAGTTCAGTATTTGTACCATATATTAAAAAATTGGACCTAAAAAATATCATTTTTGCATCTCCTGATGCTGGAGGAACTGAAAGAATAAGAGACTATGCTGAATATTTTAATGTTGACTTTGTTATCTGTGATAAACAAAGAGAAAAAGCTAATGAAGTTAAATCCGTTCAAGTAATTGGAGAGGTAGAAGGAAAAGATGTCATAATTATTGATGATTTAATTGATACAGGAGGCACCATTTCTATGGCTTCAAAAGTTTTAATGGAAAAAGGTGCTAAATCAGTTAGAGCTTTAATTACACACCCAATTCTTAGTGGAAATTCAGATGAAAATATCACAAATTCAGCACTTAAAGAATTAGTTGTAACTGATACTATTCCTCTAAAATTTAGGAATAAAAAAATAAAAGTGTTATCCATTGCAGGATTATTTGCAAAAGCTATTAGAAAAATTCATGAAAATGAATCTACTAGTTCGCTATTTATTAACAGATAAATTTAGTAATTATGAAAACAATTGAGATTATAGGGTATAAAAGAGCAAATCTTGGTAAAAATGAATCTAAAAAACTTAGAGAAGAAGGTAATGTACCTAGTGTTGTCTATGGAGGAAAAGAACAAATTCATTTTCATTCACCAATGATTTTATTTAGAGATTTAGTTTACACTCCTGGTGCAAACTTTGTCAAATTAAATATTGAAGGTGAAATTAAAAATGCAATATTACAAGATATTCAATTTCATCCAGTAAGTGAAATTATTCTACATGCTGACTTTCTAGAACTTAGCGAAAACAAAAAAATAAAAATGGAAATTCCTGTTAAATTTTTAGGAGATGCTCCTGGTGTTCTTCAAGGTGGTAAAATATTAACAAGAATAAGAAAGTTATCTATTCTAGCATATCCAAAAAATATGCCAGAATTTATAGAAATAGACATTAGTCATCTTGAATTGGGAAAAAGCATTAAAGTTGAAGATATCCTTAGTGAACAATATGAAATCTTAAACAGTCCATTAGTTAGTGTTGTCTCTGTCAATATACCTAGAGTAACAATTGAAGAAGAAATAGAAGAAGAAGAAGAAGAAGAAACTGAAGGAGAAGAAGGAAGTGAGGGAGAAGAAGGAACTGAAGGCACTAAAGAAGCTTCTAAAAGTGGAAAAGAAGTTGCTAAAGGTGAAACAGAAGGTGACAAAACAAAATCAAAAGATTCAAAAGGAGATAAAAAAGAAGAATCTAAAGACTAAGAAATATTAAAAAGAGTTGAAAGTTTAATATAAATTTATAAACTAAACTTTTTCTCAATGAAATACTTAATAGTTGGTTTAGGAAATATAGGACCACAATACGAATTAACTAGACATAACATTGGTTTTTTAATTCTTGATTACCTAGCATCTAAATTTGAATCTACATTTAAATCAGAAAGACTTGGAGATTATTCTTTAATAAAATTTAAAGGAAGATCAATCCACCTTATAAAACCATCAAATTATGTAAATAATAGTGGAAGAACAGTAAAATATTGGTCTGATAAATTAAAAATAAAAAATGAAAATTTATTAATTGTTCTAGATGATATTTCTCTGAAATATGGAAAGCTTAGAATAAAAAAAAATGGTACTGATGGAGGGCATAATGGATTAAAAAATATAAATGAATCATTAAATTCTAATAATTATCCAAGACTAAGATTTGGAATAGGAAATGAATTTATAAAAGGAAATCAATCTAATTATGTATTAGAAAATTTTTCAAAAGATGAAATGAAAGATTTAGAAATAAATATTCAAAATTCAATCCAAATAATTATGTCATTTTGTTATGAAGGAATTAATAGGAGTATGAATAAATATAATTAAACAATAACTGATCCATTAATAGCTTTAGCATCTGGATGCATTAATCTTAGTGAACCATCAGGATTTTCAGCAAGCAATAACATTCCTTGACTTTCAATTCCCATCATTTTTCTTGGTTTTAAATTTACCAAAATCATCACTTGTTTATTTAATATATCTTCTGGTTTATAATATTTTGATATTCCACTTAAAATTACTCTTTTATCAATACCTGTATCAACAATTAATTTTAATAATTTTTCAGATTTTGGTACATTTTCAGCCTCTATAACAGTAGCAATTCTTAAATCAATTTTTGAAAATTCATCAAATTCAATAGTTTCTTTAAGATCCATTAATTTCTCGTTTTTATCTTTTATAGTCAATTTAAGTTTTTCTATTTGATTATCAATTACACTATCTTCAATTTTTGAAAAAATATGATTTATTTCTCCAAGTTTATGACCAGGTTTAATAAGATTATTAGATGAATCATTCCATGATTTAGATAAAATATTTAAAAGTTTAAATATTTTAATTGAAGTAAATGGTAGTAAAGGCTCACATAATATTGCAATATTAGCAACAATTTGAATTGAGTTATAAAGTATAGATTTAACTCTTTCTTCATCTGATTTAATGATTTTCCAGGGTTCAGTGTCTGCCAAATATTTATTGCCAAGTCTAGATAAATTAATTATCAAACTCATCGCTTCTCTAAATCTATATTTCTCAATAGATATTTCAATTTTAGACTTAATATTTTCTATTTTATGAAAAATGTCTTCATCACTTTTTATTGATTTTAAATCTTCAGGTACTTTTCCATCAAAATATTTATCTATTAATACCAAAACCCTATTAATGTAATTACCAAAAATTGATACTAACTCATTATTATTTTTAGCCTGAAAATCTTTCCACGTAAAATCGCTATCCTTAGTTTCAGGAAGATTGGTGATAAGACAATATCTCAATTCATCTTGCATATCAGGAAAATCAATAAGATACTCATGAAGCCAGACAGCCCAATTTCTTGAAGTTGATATTTTTTCTCCTTCTAAATTCATAAATTCATTTGCTGGAACATTATCAGGAAGTATATAGTCACCATGTTCCATCAACATCATAGGAAAAATAATACAATGAAAAACTATATTATCTTTCCCTATAAAATGAACTAACTTTGTATCAGAATGTTTCCAATATTTCTCCCAATCATCTTTCATAAGTTCTTTTGTTGCCGTTATATAGCCAATAGGAGCATCAAACCAAACATATAAAACTTTTCCTTTAGCATTTGGCAATGGTACTTTAATACCCCAATCCAAATCTCTAGTCATAGCTCTAGGTTTTAAACCATCTTTTAACCATGATTTGCACTGTCCTAAAACATTGATTTTCCAATCTTTATGTTTATTAATATAATTTTCAATTTTAGATTGTAATTTATCCATAGGGAGAAACCAGTTTTTAGTCTCTTTTAATATTGGTTTATTTCCTGAAAGTTTTGAAATAGGATTTTTTAAATCTAAAGGACTTAAAGTTTTTCCACATTGCTCACATTGATCTCCATACGCATTTTCATATTTACATGAAGGACATTCTCCTGAGATATATCTATCAGACAAAAATTGATTTTCAATTTCATCATAATATTGAGATGATGAAATTTCATCAAATAATTTTTTGTTGTAAAGATTTAAAAAAAATTCAGAACTAGTCTCATGATGAGATTTGTTAGACGTCCTTGAATAAATATCAAAACTTATACCAAATTTTTTAAAGGAATCATCAATGATTTTATAATAATGATCTACAATTTTCTTAGGAGTAGATTTTTCATTTCTTGCCTGAAAAGTAATTGGCACTCCATGTTCATCAGTGCCACTTACAAATTTCACATCTTCACCCTTAGATCTTAAAAATCTTACATATATATCTGCTGGTATATAAGCCCCCGCTAAATGGCCAATATGAATTGGACCATTTGCATAAATAAGTGCAGCTGTTACTAAATGTCTTTTATATTTTGGCATTTATTTTTTTCTCATCATTTCAAAAAAATCCCACATTTCTGGAGTTACTAATTCTAAATTATTAAACTGACCAGCTCCTTTTAACCATTCTCCACCATCAATAGTTATAACTTCACCATTTATATAAGATGAAAAATCAGATACCAAATAAGCAGCTAAATTAGAAAGCTCATGATGCTCACCTACCCTTCCAACTGGAACTTTTTTTGCAGGATCAAATTTTTCTTTAAGATCTCCTGGTAATAATCTATCCCATGCCCCTTTAGTCGGAAAAGGACCAGGAGCAATAGCATTTAATCTAATGTTATACTTTGCCCATTCAACAGCAAGAGACCTAGTCATTGATAAAACACCAGCTTTTGCACAGGCAGAAGGAACAACATAACCAGATCCAGTCCATGCATAAGTTGTAACAATATTTAAAACATTAGCATCAATCTTTTCTTTAATCCATTTTTTTCCAAGACTTAATGTAAAATTTATTGTACCCTTTAAAACTATATCTATTATAGCATCAAATGCTCTAGTTGAAAGTCTTTCTGTTGGACTAATAAAATTTCCTGCAGCATTATTAACAAGACAATCAACTTTACCAAACTCATCAAAAGATTTTTTAATAACATTATTTACCTCATCTATATTTCTAACATCACATGCTAAAGGAAGAATGTTTCCTTTTTTCGAACTAGTTATTTCTTTTGCAACTTTAGTAAGTAAATTTTCTCTTCTACTTGTTATTATTATATCAGCGCCTAAATCATAAAAATATTCAACCATAGACCTGCCTAGTCCTGAACCACCTCCTGTAACTAATATTGATTTCTTTTTTAAACTATTTTCCTTAAGCATTCTTTTCATAAGTATGTATTAAATTGATGAAACATCCATATCTCTATTAATTTTCTTAACAAGTCCTTGTAAAACTCTTCCAGGACCACATTCAATAAATGATTTATAATCATCAGCTATTAATTTATTAATAGTCTGTGTCCATAAAACAGGAGAAGTTAATTGATTTATAAGATTTTTTTTTATTTTTTCAATATCTATATGTGGATTTGCATCAAAATTTTGATATATAGGCTTATCTGGTTTATTAAATTTTAAACTCGTAATAGCATCTTCTAACTCTTTTTTTGCCGATTCCATATAAGATGAATGAAATGCTCCCCCTACAGGCAATACAATTGTTTTTCCTCCAATTTCTTTTATAGATTCACATGCTTTATCAATTGAGTTTTTAGATCCTGAAATTACAATTTGACCAGGACAATTATAATTCGCAGGTACGACATTAGGGATATTATCACATACACTATTAACCAATGCATCATCTAATCCTAAAATTGCTGCCATAGTAGTTTTATTATTTTTACATGCTTTCTGCATAGCTCTTGCTCTTATAAGTACTAATTTTAGTGCATCTTCAAAAGTTAAACTTCCAGAGCACGATAAAGCTGAAAACTCACCTAATGAATGTCCAGCATATGCGTCTGCATTTATAGTATTAATACTAAATAATATTGTAGAATGAATAAAAATTGCAGGTTGAGTTATATCTGTTTTTGTTAAATCTTCTTGAGAACCATTAAACATTACATCTGTAATATCAAAACCTAAAATAGAATTAGAAAGTTTAAACAACTTTTTTGCAAGATCACTAGAATCATAAAAATCTTTTCCCATGCCTACATATTGTGACCCCTGACCTGGAAATAAAATTACTTTCATAACGTCGATTTATATCAAAAATACTTAAATATGTTAACCATTAATGAATCGATCTAATATTTCTTTTTTTGGAATATAACATGAATCAGATTTTCCAAACCAGCGATATCTATTTCTAGAAATAACATCATAAATCCAATCCCTTACAAAATTTGGTAATATTTTAAATATTATAAAAATTTTAAAAAAACCTCCTAATAAATATGCTATCTTAATTGCAGCATTAGATTTTATAATAATTTTATTATTATGATATAATATTATTGTTTTTCCTTCTAAAGATTCAACTTTATTTTCTTTAATAACTTTTTTTGAAAATGAAGAATCTAGATTAGAAAAATAAAAAAATTTCTTAGAATCAAATCTTAAAATAGAATTTACTTGGCTATTACAAAAATTACAATATCCATCAAATAAAATAACACTCTTACTTACTTTAATACCTGAACCCATCCCTTTATTTGTTTTTGATCATTTTCTTTATCAAGAATATCATAAATTATATCTGCGGTATAATAATATGTTCCACTAGCCAAATCTTTTCCATCAAAATCTTTTCCATCCCAATTAATATAAATTCCATTTTCAACATCCTCTAGAGAATTATATGAAAATAATTTAACACCTGTCCTATCAAAAACATTAAATATTACACTTTTAACAAATCTTGGACATTTATTATAATCAAAATTTGGAATTGAACCATCAGAATAAAAAGGAGTAAAAAAATCATTTTTACCATCTTCATTAGGAGTAAAAACATTTGGTAATAAATAGTAAGGACAATTATCTCTATGAACAGTATCTGATGGAATACTCTCATTACCCGACCTATCAAGAGCAGTAATAAAATAAGAACCTTTCAAATTTGTTAAGTTTTTATGTAAATAATAATTCTCAGAGATAGAAGCAATTATTTCAAAGTTATCTATCCCATTATCAGAAAAATAAACATTATAAATTTTTGAATCTAAAGAGCATTCACTATCATCTAACTCCCACTCTATTCTATTTTCAAAATCTTTTAATTCACAAGATTTGTCAATAAAATAATTTTCACATATAAACTGATCTGATATTTTAAAATCAACTGGAGGACAAGGCGGCACCAAATCATTTGTCTGAGCACATATTTTTTGAGATTTATTAAATATTTGATATCCATTCTCTAATGATTTTGGTAGTGAATCATTCTCATATGAACCAGAAGTGACTACGTAATAACAATAAAATAAATTTTCATCTAATTCAATTCCTTCAAATGACCCATTATCAGTATAATTAAATCCATTTTGGATAACATTTACTGAATCAATTAAAATAAATTCTTCACTAGCATTCCCACTAACATTATTTCTATATACATAATGCATTGGAAAGTCAATAGTACTATTTGACCAAGGAACATCAAAATTCCAACTTAAATCTATACTTAACTGTTTTCCTTGAAGTTCAAGTCTTACTGATGATGCTTGAGCGGAAAAATCTATTGTATTTTCTTCAGAATCAAATACCTCAATTTCATAATTATATGTATTATTAAGAGTATTTACCAATTGATCAATAAAAAAAGTATCTAATGTCATAATTTGATATTCAAACTCATTCTCTTTTCCAATAAATCCATCATATCTTCTAATTTTATACTTATATGGTTTTGGATATATAACAGGATCCAAAGTTAATGGTGGAAACCAATTAACTTGTATATCACCATTTTCGATAGTAGTATTCTCAATACTTACATTATTAATAATTGGTGCATCAGCCTCTAATATTACACATACTTCTTCAGAAACATAACTAATACCACCTTCAGGAAGAGGAAATTCAGCAAGTAATCTATAACAATATTTAGATCCTGGAGCAAGTCCTTTCCCATCATTTGAATCAATATAACTTATTGTATTTCCATCAACCTCACCAATTAATTGATATCCTGATCCTGCAGGCATTCCAACCTCACAATTATCAGGAATAAACTCATAACTTCCAATTCTTCTCCATACCTGAATAATTGAAGCATTTTCACATGAATATAAGTCCCAATTTAATAATGCATTTCTACCAGGTAATATATCAACTAATAAACCATCTGGAGCAGGAGGAACTATTTGTATTTGCCAAGTCATAAATTCCACTAGATTAGGACCATAATTTGGTTTATCGCTAATTTTAAATTGTACATCATAAGGTCTTTGCCTTACATGATTACAATTTGTTTGCCATTCAAAAAATAATTGAGTAGGTGACTTAGTAAACAATGCAGGATTAGGATTATAGGAAGCTGGTGAAGATATAAATTCAAATGGACCACCAAATGCTTGTATCTTAACATCATTATTATCTGGATCATATCCCACAATAGTATCAATAATTAATGTTCCTGCATCTACACAAATAGGATCCATAGCTTCTAAAATAGGCCTTTCATTTGTAGCATCTTTAATAAATACTTGCATATCCCTAGTTACATGACCTAACTTATACCAAGTATCCGCAACCTTTCTCCATTCAATTACTCGAAAAGCAAAATTATATTCGCCTTCTGCACCTGGTGCATCCCAAACCAAATCACCTACTATAGAATCAAGAGTGAAAGTTGGTGGCCCAAGCCCACTCTCATTTCCCTGAGCATAATCAGTATAAAATTCTTCAGCATTTGGAAAACGATAATTAGTAACTTCATATTCTTTTTCTTGCATAGGAATAACAATCTCATAAGATAAACTATCTCCATCAGGATCATATGCTCCAGGATTATGAATATATCTAATACCCATAATTCCATTATCAATAGGTGGAATTAAAAGTATAGGGGTATTGTTTTGACCAAAAAATGGATCAATAAGTATTTCAGTTTCAATAAAAAAAGGAGTATCTACAGAATTTTCCATATTCAATATTCCATTATTTCTGTTTTGCTCATAATAACTTACAACATACCTTCCAGGTGCTTGAAAAGTATGGACAATTGTAAATAAATTAAGAGCCACCTGATTTTCTAGAAGAATTTTCTGACTTGTCAAGGCTCCCTCATCTAATACTTCGAGAACATTTCCATCTCCAAAATAAAAAGTTCCACCTCCAAACTCAACTTCAGAACCAGTATCAGTATAACCAATTATAGTAAATTCATAGGTTAAACTAGTTGTAGATATTCTTTTTGCAATAATTTCTCCAGCTCTTATATGAGTTGAAAAAACATCGTATTTCACTAATAATAATACAAATAAAAAAAAGATTATTTTTTTAAACATTCTATCAAATATATTAACGATTAAAATAGTAAAAAATTATCATTTCATTTCTTTTATTAAAAGAATATAAACTGGCAAATGATCACTATATCCATCTAAAAAACTACCCCCAGCAAAACTTCTAAAAGGATAGCCTTTATATCTTCCGGATTGATTATAAAGATATTTTTTACTGTATATACCTGTCTTATAATATGAAAAATTTGAATTATTTTTACCAATAAGAGAACTTGAAAAAATGATTTGATCAAATAAATTCCAATTATCTCTATATGCTAAAGTTCCTCTTCCTTCTCTATGCATTTTTTCCATTGGATTATACATATCAAATTTTCCAAGATTTTCCTTATCGCTCTTAGTATTCAATATTTTTTTTATACTCTCATTAATGGGGTCGTCATTAAAATCACCCATAGTTATGATTTTAGCTTTTTTACTTATTGATTGTATTGAGTCAATTATTCTTCTATTTAACTCTGCAGCTTTATTCCTAAAAGGTCTTGATCTTAATTCTCCTCCAGATCTAGAGGGCCAATGATTTACAATGAAATATATTTTTTCATTTTCTAAGTATCCTTCTACTACCAATTGATCCCTTGTATAATCTTGCCTATTTCTTTCTTCATCATAAATATCTAAAAATGTACTATTTGTATTTAAAGGTTTAAATAAATTTTTTTTATATATTAAAGCTACATCAATTCCTCTCTCATCTGGAGAATCATAATGAACAATACCATAATTACCTTTTTTTAATTTTTCTGTGTTTACAAGGTCAACTATTACATCTTTATTTTCTACTTCACATAAGCCAACTATTGTTGGCAATGTATTTGTTTCATCATAACCAATTTCAGAAATTACTTTTGACATATTTTCAATTTTCTTCCAATAAATTTTTGATGTCCATTTATCTTTTCCATCAGGAGTCCTTGAATCATCATATGTACTAGGATTATCAAGTGTATCGAACAAATTTTCTACATTATAGAAAGCAATTGCATGAATTTTATTTTTTTCTTGAGAAAATAAATCAAAGTCAATAATTAATAAAAAGGCAATAAATAATGATATAATATTAACATTCATTTTTTTATAATTCTAATTGTTTTAGAAATATCATCCATGTTAATTTTTAATATATATAAACCCGAAGTTAAACTTGAAATATCTAATTTATTATTTAATAAATGAAAATCATTATCAAATACTTCCTCACCATTTAATGAATAAATTCTAATAGTAATCCGTTTATTATTACTTGACTCAATAATTAAATTATCAATAATAGGATTTGGATAAATTTTTATATTTTCTGATATCAACTTTTCAATTGATAAAATAGAATTTTCTATAACATTAATTTGTACTTGAGCACTATCAGAAAGTTCTCCATCTGAAACTTCAATAAGAAGTAAAAAAAACTGATAATTATCATAATTAATATAACTACCTTCTTTGACTAAAATATGTCCTGATTGACTTATTTGAAAAATTTCTTCATCATTTCCAGATAAAATATTGTATGATAATAAATCATTATTAGGATCAAATGCATTTAATTTTCCAATAATAACTCCATCATTAGGATTTTCTGAAATTGTAAATATAGTATCTGAAACTACTGGAGGGTTATTATTCACAACAATACTTTCATTACTAAATACAATTTTAGTAGTTACAGGTAAATGATCAGATGCATCATGTAAAGCATTTGCTATTTCTTCATTAACTACATTATTCGGCATAATATTAAGAGCCATATTATAATGATGTCCATCATTTCCAATAACAGTGTAACTATTTTCAATTGTAAAGATCCTATTACTTCTTATTAAAGAATCCGAAAACAAAATATAATCAAATCGATCATCAAGTCCTCCATGTGCTCCTCCTCCAAATTGAGATGTTCTTGTAGATTGAGTATGAATACTTGCATATAAGGGGTCATTATACTTTCCTCCTCCTGATATTAAATCATTAAATTTTCCAAAACCAGTATTTGACTCTAAAAAAAATTCTTTATAAGCTGGCTCTTCTGTAGAATATATATTAAAATCTCCAGCAGCTATATAAAAAAATTCATTATTCATTTGTGAAGTATAATCTTTTAATTGAGATATCTGCATTCTACGTTTTTCTTCATTACTAGAACCACTACTTGCTTTTAGATGCATATTAAAAATCACAAATTCTGTATTTGTTATTTTATGTCTTAATCTAAATATCATAATAGGTCTAGGATCACCATCTATTTTTGAAGTTGATATAAAATCAAATTTATTTTTATTATAAAATAATGCTTGATCAATATCTGTTTCAGGAACATTTATAAAAACTGCATCTTCATATTTATTATCTGAATTGTTTAATATATTATCTAAAAAATTACTTACTCCACCTTCATTGCTAAATTCTTGAGTAATGTATACATCAGCATTAATATAATCAGTAACTTTTTTAAAATGAGTATTCCTATCTGTTTCAGCATCAAATCTTAATAAATTATACGTAGCAAATAAGACCGTATCCTGTGATTTTATCTGATTAACTAAACAAAAGAATACATTAACAAAAAGAAATATTTTTCTCATTAAAATATATGCAAAAAATTAATTTTAAAATTCTAATTATTATAAATAAAAATAGTTAGATATTAAATTATAACTTTAATTATTTTAAATTCTTTTGCAACAAAAATATCGAGATATATCTTTGTTAAGATTAATCTATTTAATGAATAAAAATAATATACTAACAAATAAACTTAGAGATGATAGATGGTGGATATCACCACTGCTTGTTCTTTTAGGTTTATTAAGTTTTATAATATACTCTACATGGGCTGCATGGCAAGGTGAATATTTTTGGTGGAGTGCTGGAAAGGAAGGATTTGGAGGTTACTTATCTCCCTTTTATTCTCCAACAGTATTTATAGACTCTACAAAACCAGGAATTCCTCCAATAGATCATGCACTTTTAGGTTTATGGCCTAAATGGTTAAGTTGGCTTCCTGGCCAATCACCAGCATGGTTAATTTTAATATTTCCACTTTCTTTTAGATTTACTTGCTACTATTATAGAAAAGCCTACTATAGAGCTTTTGCATGGTCTCCTCCTGCTTGTTCAATACAACCAGTCAAAGGAATTCCTTCTAAAATAACAGGTAAACAATATAAAGGAGAAACTGGTCTTCTTATTTTTCAAAACATTCACAGATATGCAATGTATTTTGCTATAATCTTTATTTTCATTTTAAGCTATGATGCTTATATCTCATTTTTTAATAATGGAAATTTTGGAGTTGGTGTAGGAAGTATAATCCTCTTAATAAATCCTATTTTACTTGGATGTTACGTCTTTGGATGCCATTCCTTAAGACATCTAGTTGGTGGAAATTTTGATTGCTATTCATGTAGCCTCTATCGAGATCAAGTTTCTCATAATAGTTGGAAAATAGTTACTATTCTAAATAGAAGACATGAATTATTTGCATGGTTAAGTCTTATATGGGTTGGGTTTGCTGACGTATACGTAAGACTTGTATCAATGGGAATTATTAATGATTTAAATACATGGGAATTATAATATTATGTTAGATATTTCAGACATAAGAAGAATGCAATTTGATGTGCTAATTATTGGTGCTGGAGGTGCTGGCTTATCAGCTGCAATTTCTGCATCTCAAGATAGTAAAATGAGAGTTGGTTTAGTTTGTAAGTCTTTACTTGGCAAGGCTCATACTGTTATGGCTGAAGGAGGGATGGCAGCAGCACTAGGAAATGTTGATAATAGAGATGATTGGAAAATTCATTTTAGAGATACTATGCGGGGTGGAAAAATGCTTAATAATTGGAAAATGGCTGAAATTCATGCAAAAAATTCTCCTAAAAGAGTTAGAGAACTAGAACACTGGGGAGCTGTATTTGATAGGACAAAAAAAGGATTAATTAATCAAAGAAATTTTGGAGGTCACAGGTATCCAAGGCTAGCACATGTTGGAGACAGAACTGGACTTGAAATGATTAGGACATTACAAGATCATGGAATTCATCAAGGTATAGATATACAAATGGAATGTACTGCTCTTGATATACTTAAAGATAAATCAGGAAAAATTTCAGGAATAGTTTGCATGTATAGAGAAACGGGAGAATTTATAATTTTTGAAACAAAATCTCTAATTTTTGCTACTGGAGGAGCTGGAAAGGCATGGGAAATAACTTCAAATAGTTGGGAATATACTGGTGATGGATACGGAATGGCGTATGAGGCAGGAGCTGAACTATTAGATATGGAATTTAATCAATTTCACCCGACAGGAATGGTATGGCCACCATCTGTAAAAGGAATCCTTGTAACTGAAGGAGTTAGAGGAGAAGGTGGTATTTTAAAAAATAGTAAAGGAGAAAGATTTATGTTTGACTACATTCCTGAAATATTCTCAAATGAAACTGCTGATACTGAAGAAGAAGCAACTAGATGGTTAAACGGTGACAAAGATGCTAGAAGACCACCTGAACTTCTTACAAGAGATGTTGTTGCTAGAGCTATAAATACTGAAGTTAAAGCTGGTAGAGGATCAAAACATGGAGGAGCATACCTAGATATTGCCACAGAAAGAAGTTCTGAAGATATTAAAAAGAAACTACCATCAATGTACCACCAATTCAAAATACTTGCTGAACTTGATATAACTAAAGAACCAATGGAAGTTGGACCAACATGCCATTATTTCATGGGAGGAATTAAAGTTGATGCTGAAACTACTATGACTAATGTAGATGGATTATTTGCTTGCGGAGAAGCCGCTGGAGGAATGCATGGAGCAAATAGATTAGGAGGAAACTCTTTATCAGATCTTCTAGTATTTGGAAATTTATCTGGTATTCAAGCTGCTAAATATGCTAAAAACATTAGTTCCATGCCGAAAATTGATGATAATGACATAAGAAAAATTATACAAGGAGCAACATCTATTTTATTAAAAGAAAAAGGTAATAATCCATACCTCATTCATGAAGAACTTCAAAAAATTATGCAATATAATGTAGGAATCATACGAACAAAAAAAGAAATAGAAAATGGTATAAAGGAGATTGATCTATTAAAAAATAAGTTTAAAGATGTTAAAGCACCTGGATCAAGCCAATTTAATCCTGGATGGCATGAAGCACTTGCTTTAAGAAATCTTCTTATCTCTGCAGAAAGTGTTGCTAAATCTGCACTTATAAGAGAAGAAAGTAGAGGTGCACATACTAGAGAAGACTTTCCTTCTGAAAAAGAAGAATGGATAAAATATAATATCATCAATAAAAAAGGAAAAGATGGTAAAATGGAAACTACTAAAATTCTACGATCAAACCCTGATCAAGAATTAAAAAGAATAGCGTATTCTAAACTTGATGCATTAGAGAAAGAAGTAAAAATTGATCATGATAAAATAAAAATTTCATAATGAGTAAAAGGAATTTTAAAATTTATAGAGGAGATGATGAAAGAGGAGAATTAGTAAACTACAAATGTGAAGTTACTGAAGGAATGGTTGTTCTAGATGCAATTCATAAAATTCAATCTAATCAAGCTAATGACCTAGCATGTAGATGGAATTGTAAAGCTGGAAAGTGTGGGTCTTGTGGTGTTGAAATTAATGGAAAACCAAAGCTTGCATGTATGACAAGAATGAATGAATTTGAAGAAGAACAAACAGTAGTTATTACACCTTTAAAATCCTTTCCTGTAATTAAAGACATAGTTTCAGATGTATCTTGGAATTATAAACAGAATGAAAAAATAATTCCATTTTCTCCCTCAAAAAAGGACAAAGAAAAAGACTTTGTTATGATGCAAAAAGATATTGATAGAGTACAACACTTCAGAAAATGTATAGAATGCTACTTATGTCAAAATGTTTGCCATGTAATTAGAGATAATGATACTAAAGAAGATTTTGTTGGCCCCCGATTCATGACAAGGCTTGCTAGTCTAGAAATGCATCCATATGATAGAGCTGATAGAATTCCTGATATAAAAAATGATCATGGATCTGGTATGTGTAATATTACAAGATGTTGTACTGAAGTCTGTCCAGAAGAAATACAAATTACAGACGATGCAATCATTCCTTTAAAAGAGAGAGTTGTAGATAGATTTTATGATCCAATAACAATACTATTCAGAAAAATATTTGGTAAAAAAAAGTGATACTTTATTAAAAATTTATTTTCTCAAGTGATATTCCTTTTGTTTCAGGCATCATCTTTATTACAAAAATCAATTGTAAAATCATCATCATTCCAAATCCATAAAATATCATTCCTGGATTATTTCCAAGAATATTAATTATAGTAGGTGTAACTGCTGTTATTAATGCTGCAAAAATCCAATGAACTGCAGTTCCAAATGATTGTCCCCTAGCACGCATATGATTGGGAAAAATTTCAGATATAAAAACCCATATCACTGTTCCTTGACCTATAGCGTGAGATGAAATAAAAATGAGTATAAAAAATAATAACACAAAAGGGTCAAGTTGATAAATAAAGCATATAGCTATTATAAATAGACTTACAATATATCCAATGGAACCTATAAGCATTAAATTTTTCCTTCCATAATTATCAATTAATCTAAGTCCAACCAAAGTAAAAATTAAATTTACCAATCCAATTGATACCGAACTCATGAGAGAATCTGCAGTTGCAAATCCAGCAGTTTGAAGAATTTCTGGAGCATAATATAAAACAAAATTAATTCCAGAAAGTTGATTAAAAAATGCTAATAAAAATGCTAATTTAATTTGTTGATTAAATACTCCCGAAAATAATTTTTCTGACTTTTTATTATTTATTGAATTTTGAATCTCTTCAATTTTATTTTGAATTTCTTTTTTCTCATAAATTAGAGTAAGAATTTTTCTTGCAGAATCTATATCATTTTTAAAAAGAATAAGCCATCTAGGGCTTTTAGGTACACTTAAAACTGATAATATATAAAAAAAAGCAGGTATAGTTTCTATTCCAAGCATATACCTCCAATCTAAATCTCCTCCAAATCCTTTTAATAAATAATTGGAAAAAAATGCAATAAGTATTCCAAGAACAATATTAAACTGATAAAGGGCTACCAATTTTCCCCTATTTTTTCTATTTGAAATTTCAGAAATATAAGTAGGCGAAGCTACTGTGGATGCACCTACTCCAACGCCTCCAATAAACCTAAAAAATGAGAAAGAATACGCATCTGGTGCTATTGCAGATCCTAATGCAGAAACAAAAAATAAAACCCCTATCCAAATAAGTGTATTTTTTCTTCCAATTTTATCACAAGGAATAGATCCGAAAACTGATCCCAAAACTGTTCCCCAAAGAGCCATTGACATTATAAATACACCATGAAATATAGGCGATGTATTCCAAAGCTCTTTAATTGGAAGATTCGCTCCAGATATAACAACAGTATCAAAACCGAATAAAAATCCTGCCAATGCAACAGATATAGACCAAGAAAAAACTTTTTTGTTATTCATGGAAATAATATTTTTGCCAAGATAATAAAATTTTATATTCATTATGATATTAGGAATTGATTTAGGAGGAACAAAAATTGAAGGAATTATTCTTAAGTCAGATAAGGAGCCAATAGAAATAAAAAGATTAAGAATCAATACAGAAGAAGATAAAGGTTACAAGCAAATAATTAACAATATCAAAAGATTAGTAGATATTCTTGAAAATAAAGTGAATTATAAATTCAAAAAAATCGGTATAGGTACACCTGGAACTCTTGATCCTGAAACTCAACTTTTAAAAAACTCAAATTCAAAGAATCTTAATAAAAAATCTATAAAAAGTGACCTAGAAAATTTATTAGGCAAAAAAGTAAACATTGAAAATGATGCTAATTGTTTTGCCCTTGCAGAAACAAAATTTGGAGCTGTAAAAGATCAGATACCTCATGCTAAAATAGTATTTGGAGTCATAATGGGAACAGGTGTTGGAGGCGGAATAATAGTAGATAATAAAATATTATATGGAAAACAAGGAATAGGAGGTGAATGGGGACACACAATTATTAAAGATGATGGAGAGATGTGCTACTGCGGAAAAAAAGGATGTGTAGAGTCAGTAATCTCTGGTAGAGCACTTCAAAAATATTATACTTCTTTATCTGGAAAAAAATTACCATTTAAAGATATTTATAAGAATATAGAAACTGATTTAAATGCAAAGAAAACATTAAAAAGAATGATTACATATTTTGGTAAGGGTCTTAGCAATGTTGTTAATATAATTGATCCAGATATAATAGTGTTAGGTGGAGGTCTAAGTAATACAAATGAATTATATGACCAAGGGTATGAAGAACTAAAAAAGTATATTTTCAATCCAACATTTAAAACTAAAATAATAAAACCCAAACTAGGAGATAGTGCAGGAGTTTACGGTGCTGCACTCTTATAAAACTAGTATCCATATCTTGATTTGGTAGCATTATAATTTTGCTCTATTTCAGATTGTGTAAGTGTAGAAGAATACACATAAACAGCACCCATATTTCCATTAAATCCATATCTTGTAGAATGATTTGCAAAGTCTGGATCATGTCTATAATCTCGTCCTATGCAGAACCAATCAGATCCATAATCAACATTATGAGAAGCAGTTATTGAAGCATCTAATGAAGTATTAATATAATATTTTCCAGTTGTACCACTTTTTGTGAATGTAACAAATTTCCATGCTACGGGATTTTCTAAAACCGATGATGAAGATTGAGTATTAAAACCATATGATCCATCATGATCCCAAAATAATAATTTACCTGTATTCTCCTTTACTTGGAATACAAATTCATCATCAATATTAGTTGGTGTTCTAGATGATTCAACAAGTACACCGTTACGATTTGTCACAGAAGTTACTTTTATCCATAGAGATATTGTAAGATTACTAGTATTTAAATCACTTATTGGATTAATACAGAAATAATCATAGCCATCAAAAACGAGATTTCCCCCATTATCACTAGAAAAAGTAATTCCACCATTTTTAAGCGTAAAATCATTATTACTTGAAGATAAATCATTCCATACTGTAAGATCATTAGAATCAAAAGAAGAAGAATTGCTTGCATCTAGATGAAGAATAAGATTAGATTCTATAATCTTCTTTTTAAAATAAATACCTTGATAAGAAGGAAGAATCTGAGAGAACGATTCTGTAAATATTAAAATAAGAAGAAATAATATTAGATTTGATTTTATCATGAAACAAATATTTATAATATCTCTGTTTATTCCATTAACATTACAGAATATTTATGGACAAGATATGTTATCAACAGGGAAACAAGATTTCTTATATAAAGAAGATAACCATAAAATAGGTTTACCTAAACCTAAAGAAAAAAGAATAATATTCTTTGGTAATTCAATAACTCAAGGATGGAGTTCTTTTACAAATTATTTTAAAGAAAATAATTATATAAATAGAGGAATTAGTGGACAAACAACACCTCAGATGCTTCTAAGATATAATGATGATGTTATTAATCTAAAACCATATGCTGTAATTATACTTGCCGGAACAAATGATCTCGCAGGAAATACTGGACCAATAACGATTGAAGAAATTTTTGATAATATAAAATCCATGACTAAAATTTCTACTGCAAATAATATTAAAGTATTTCTTTGCTCTATTCTGCCAGTCTACGATTACTTATGGAGCCCAAAAATTTTTCCAAGTAATGATATTATCAAATTAAATATAATGATAAAAAAATATTGCAAATCAGGAATAGCCACATATGTAGACTATCATACATCAATGAAAGACGAAAAAAATGGATTAAAGAATAAATTTACATACTGGAATGAAGCTCATAATGAGTATGATGGTGTCCATCCAGACAAAAAAGGATACTTACATATGGAAAAAATTATTCGAAAAAAATTAAAAGAAATTCTCTAACCAATTATCTCATTAAACTTTTTTACAACCTCATCATATTTCTTCTTTGATATATTATAGGTTTTCTCATGACTCTTAGTATGTATTGATGTAGTATTTGATAACTCCCAACTCATACCACCAAGTCTTCTTTGAATTGAAGGTGATGATCCAGAAAATACATCTGCATAATTCAAACTTAGTTTTCCTGTTAATATCATTCTCAAATCCATTAATTTACTTTTTTTCATGTACATATAATTAACATTTGTTGCAGACTTTGAATTAATGACTGTATTAATTTCACCATTTACATCTTCAATAGCATCATCAATATCATCGACCAATTTTTCAACATCACTAAATAACTTATCGAATTTTAACTGGAAATTATACAACTCAAATCTTTCTTTCTGAGTGGACTTACTTCCATACTGAATAACTTCAAAATCTTGCTTTTCTGTCAATTCAGTAAAAGTATTATTTTCATACTTAGATAAATGTACATTATATGTCCCAGGAGGTACAAGTGGACCTGAATAATTATTTTCATCTTCTATATTTCTATATGAATATGTTCTCAAATTCCAATAAGTCTCATTATAACCCTGAGAATTATTACCCTCTACCCTTCTTACTATATCACCATTAAGAGACTCAATAGTTATGAAAATCTTGGGTTTTTCTTCTTTTATTTCTTCATCAAGCTGATCTTTAGAAGGATAGTTTATAGGCTCACTTCTATTAAGTTTAGATTTTTCTTCTTTTTGTCTTTTCTCTTCTTTAGATATCAATCCTTTTTTCAGATAATAAGATAACTTAACTCCATATGGTGGATTAGGTGAAGTAAAAAAATTATGTCCAGTTGCAGATTTCTCAGGAGATGCAATAACAAATTGCAATGCATCTTTTACTGAAAACAAGTGAGCATCTTTTGAGAGAAAATCTTTTGAAACTTCCCTTATAGGAGAATAATCATCTACAATATAAAAACCTCTTCCAAAGGATGCGGCAACTAAATCATCTTCCCCTTCATGAATTTCTAAATCCCTAATTGCAATAGTTGGAACATCTTTAAATTTGTTCCAATTGACACCACCATTTATTGAATAAAACATTCCAAATTCAGTACCTACAAATAAAATATTAGAGTTAATGTGATCTTCAACAACTGACCAAACAAAATTATTTTTTGGTAAGTTTGAAGAAATCATTTTCCATGTATTTCCACCATCAGATGTCTTTATTATATAAGGTTTATAATCTCCATATTTATGGTAATTAAATGTAACATATATAGTATTCACATCATGCTTAGATGCAACTACGTCTGTCACATAAGCTCGTGATGGAATTCCAGGAAAGTTTTCAAATTTTCTCCATGAAACTCCATTATCTTTAGTTATTTGTACAAGACCATCATCGGTACCCACAATAATCATACCTTCTTTAATTCTAGACTCATCAAGAGATACAATTGTACCTAAAGGAGATGTAAACACATTTTTAAAAATTGCATCTACGCTCCATATCTTACCCATAACTTTCTTTTTATTTCTATCTTCATTTCTTGTAAGGTCGTCACTAATCTTTTTCCATGAATTTCCTCTATCATCACTCTGGAAAAGATAATTAGCAGCAAAATAAAGTCTATCAGTGTTATGTGGACTAATAATTAATGGAGAATCCCAATTCCATCTATATGCTGGTTCGTTAGAGTCAGGCTGTGGTCTTATACCAATTTTTTCACCATTTGATTTATCATACCTCATTATTCCTGCATACTGTGACATTGTATATATTATATTAGGATCTTTAGGATCTATTCTCACCTGGAAACCATCTCCACCAGTAGTTACAAACCAATCACTATTTCTTATTCCTGAACTATTATTTGTCCTAGATGGTCCACCAAAACTATCATTATCTTGAGTACCTCCATAGACATTATAAAATGGTTTTTCATTATCTATACCAACTCTATATAACTGAATTATTGGAAGATTATCAATAAATCTCCAAGTTTTCATTCTATCAAAACTCTCATAAATTCCACCATCACAACTTATCATTATATAATCTGGATCATTAATATCAAAAAGAACATCATGACTATCTACATGTTTCTTGTTTTCTGGAATTCTTTCAAATGTTTTTCCACCATCTTCAGTGACGTAAGATCTCATATCTACAGAATATATCTTATCAAACTGATTAGGATCAGGAAAAATTTCAACATAATACTGAGAATCTACAACTTGATAGTCACTCATTTTTTTCCAAGTCTCTCCATAATCTTCTGACCTATAAAAACCTTTTGTGTCTTTTTTTGCAGTTATTAAAGCATAAACTACATTAGACTTCTGAGGAGATATAGCTAGTCCAATTCTACCAAGATCACCGCCAGGAAGACCATTTTTTAATTTTTTCCATGTCTTCCCCTTATCTACAGATTTATAAATTCCACCATCTGGACCACCTGCAACAATTATTCCAAAATGTCTTCTTCTCTGATAGGTGCTAGCATACATAATATTATTATTATCATGGTCCATAACAACATCAGATATTCCTGTATCATTATTAACATGTAGTATCCTTAACCAAGTTTTTCCTCCATCAATCGAATTATACAATCCCCTTTCACCACCTGAATTCCAAAGAGGTCCCTGAGAAGCAACATAAATATTATCTGAATTATTAGGATCAATAATAATTTTTGCTATATGCTCAGATTTTTTTAAACCTACATTTTTCCATGTCTTACCAGCATCAATACTCTTGTAAACACCATCACCAAATCCAACAGATCTTTGACTATTATTTTCACCTGTACCTAACCACAATACATTTGGATTATTCGGATCCATAGAAATTGTTCCAATGGAGTAAGATCCATAAACATCAAATATTGGAGTCCATGTTGTTCCAGAATTTTGAGTTTTCCACACATTCCCTGAGGCAGTTGTAACATACCATATGCTAGAATTCGAATAATCTTTTACAACTTTAGTTATTCTACCTGAAACTTTTGCAGGACCTATGTTTCTAACTTCTATATTATCAAATATTGAGGTATTAAATGGTTGTTGATTTCTTTTTTGTGATACTAATTCAATAGATAAAATTGAATTAATCACTATAAATAGTATTATTTTAAATTTCATTTTTAGTTAATTTTCTTATTCAAATATATATTTTTTTAAATAAGAAATTATTTAGTATTTCCCTTTATAAAAAAAATAGTCTGTTAAAGTCATTATAAGAATAAGAAAAATTGATATAGTAGCAAATTCTATTGAAAATGATGGGATCATCTCTTCCATAATAGACCAATCAATCATCAAAAAAATAATATAATTAATAATTATTAGTACTATATAACTTCCAATTCCAGATTTTATTG
>ENA-UPTF01000029-UPTF01000029.1-marine-metagenome-genome-assembly--contig:-NODE-29-length-95573-cov-8.126592_pt1 | contig 95573 bp, 81 predicted proteins | sample MGYA00238166_ERZ767019 | MGnify/ENA primary metagenome ERZ767019 (study PRJEB28930, sample SAMN06266391) | marine metagenome | isolation source: Sea water from 250 m depth | place: Atlantic Ocean | study... | reverse complement strand
CGGTCATCAAATCGGACACCGAGACCTAGAACTAGATCTGCATTCTGTAGGCTATAGTTGGCTCTTTCGGTACCATGCATGCCCGGCATACCAAGTGCACGCGGATCCGAAGCCGGGAACGCATCCAGTCCCAATAATGACGTGACGACCGGAAGATCGTTGCGCTCAGCCAAGTAACTAAGCGTACCAGACGTGCCTGACGAAATTACTCCGCGACCAACAAGCAATACCGGCCTCTTGGACTCGTTTAGAAGTGTGGCAACCTGCTGAATCTCTGCCTCAATTGCCTGAGTACTCTGTGGGGGTTCTACAAGCTCAGGACTTTTTCTACCAGACAACGAAAGTGTCTTCTCATCGACGAGTGCTGCCTGAACATCCTTTGGTATGTCAACTAACACCGGGCCCGGACGACCAGACGCAGCTAATCGGAACGCCTCCGAAAACACTCCAGGGATGTCAGATACTTCTTGGACCAAAAATCCGTGCTTCGTAACAGGAATCGTCACCCCTACGATATCAGTCTCCTGAAAGGCGAAGGTTCCTATTCCAGGACGTGCAACCTGACCAGTCACCGCAACGACCGGCACACCGTCCATGAATGCGGCCGCCAACCCCGTTACCAGGTTTGTGGCACCTGGGCCACTCGTTGCTACACAAACGCCCGTCCGTCCTGTCGCACGAGCATAGCCATCAGCAGCATGAGCGGCGCCCTGTTCGTGCCGACAAAGTACGTGGCGAAGGGCTCGATGGTTGTATAAAGCATCGTAGAACGGAAGAATCGCCCCACCAGGGTGCCCAAAGAGCACCTGAGCCCCCTCTCTAGAGAGCGCTCTGCAAGCAAGATCAGCACCTGTAGTAGTAGCCATTCTTTCCAATTCTTCCCTAATGAAAAAAAACCGGGCCCCCTCTGACGAGAGGGCCCGGCGGCATTCGGTTTAATTTTCGACCAGTCAGTCGTGTCCGAAGCGCACCGCACGCTCTCGCCTGAGCCCTAAAATAAGGCCCAGGCCGCTAAGAGTGAGCAATACAATCAATACGAAAGAGGAAACCACCTACTTATCTCCGGCCAAGTAACCGACAATCGAACTGGCTAATTATACCTCACCTAGGTGACTGTCAACCCTGTTTTCATTTTATCTTCTTTCTCGAGGGTTCGACCCTTCCTAGCTTCGCGGCTGGACCGGACTTGTTCTTAGTACTAGCTAAAACAGTGAAATCAACTCGTAGAACGAGGTTCCATGTCAGCTGCACGACATCGAAAAAGGTGGCAAAAGGACCAAGAACGTCGAGTCCAAGTCCCTAATCAACCAGGTGGGCAATCAGCAGGCCCTCCCCCAGATCTGCAAGTACTCACAGCCCCCGCGGTACTCACACTCATGCTCGTGGTGCTGTCATTCCTTCCGCGGATTCAGAGCAATTTGAATCTAACGATATCAATCTGGGGTGCAGCAATTGTGCTGCTGACCTGGCTTATTCTGCTCTACTTGAAGCTCAGGCATGAGAATGCCAGTCGGATGTTTCAAACTATGCTACGCCCGCAGCACTATGTTCAAGCCTTGGTTCAGTTAGCTGTCTTCGCCTACTGGGGCTGGCATTGGCGACCAGTTTATGAGTTCGGAACACTCCTGGCTGCTCAGCTCATATTTGCATACGTCTTTGACATGCTACTCGCTTGGTCACGGCGAGAAGCCTACACACTCGGCTTCGGACCGTTTCCGATCATTTTTAGCATCAATCTTTTTCTCTGGTTCAGAGATGATTGGTTCTATCTTCAGTTTCTTATGGTCGGTATCGGATTTCTAGGAAAGGAATTCGTGCGCTGGAAACGTGAAGGCCGGGCGGTACATATCTTCAATCCTTCGGCGTTTTCTCTCGGACTTTTCTCCTTAGTGCTGATCGCTACAGGAACGACCAGCCTGACCTGGGGGCAAGAGATCGCTTCGACGCTAACCCTAGCGCCGATGATCTACCTATACCTGTTCTTGCTGGGCCTCATCGTGATGTACTTCTTCTCGGTCACACTCGTTTCGGGAGCGGCCGCGATAGTGCTCTTCGGTCTGAGTGCTTTCTACACTTCTCTAACTGGGGTCCCATACTTTCTCGACTCGGAAATCCCTGCCGCAGTCTTCCTCGGGCTTCACCTTCTAGTGACAGACCCCTCAACCTCACCACGCTCACAGGCTGGCAAGCTCGTTTTCGGGGGACTCTACGGAGTAGGTGTATTTGGACTCTATACACTCTTGGGAGCGTACGGAGCACCAACTTTCTACGATAAACTTCTGGCTGTTCCGCTTCTCAATCTAAGCGTCAGAGGAATTGATTCACTGATTCCCGTAATTAGAAGAAGCCGAGTCATAAAACTCTGGCGACTTGATTTGGCCCCTCTCCGACTCAATCTGATGCACATGGTAGTATGGATTGTTTTCTTCGGTTCTATGGCTGTAATGGGCAAGACCGACGGAATGCACCCCGGTGATAGTCTTCCGTTCTGGGAGCAAGCATGCATTGAAGATCGACCGACCGCGTGCAATCGCCTGATCCAATTGGAGGCGAGCTATTGTGGCGACAACTCAGCGTGGGCCTGCAATGAACTCGGTGGGCATTATAGACAAGGAGACATCGTGGGGTCGGATGCTGACCTAGCCCTAGGCTACTTCTCTCGCGCATGTGAACTCCGATTCCAGCCAGCATGCGTCAACCTTCTCGACATAGAGAGCTTTAGGCAGACTGATCCGCGAGCACTAGATCTCAGATTACTCCTCAGGGAAGGTGGTTCGAACTTGATGGAAATGGCGGAACCAGAGCTATACGAACGTGCCTGTCTTAAACACAACTGGGATTTCGCTTGTGACAAAGTCGTGAGTGCATCTTAAGTGATCCGTAAAGCTACCGTCCCGCTCGCAGCCCTCGGACTCGTCACCGCAGTATGGATTGCCTTAAGCAATGCCGGGTCTCTACCTCAATCCCCTTTGATTTCTGATGATACAGTCAATGGGAATCCAGAAGAGGTTCCCGGATTTCTTGCAGAGGTTTGGCAACTCCCTGATGATCCACTCTTAGGATTCGTCGAGATCGCAGCTGGTTCATTCCTGATGGGCAGTGATGCTGTCATAGATCCCATGGCATTCGATATCGAGCGCTGGTCAAGCACAAACGCTCAAGCTGTTCTGGAACTCCCGACGTATTACATCGGACGCTTCGAGGTGACCGTCGCACAAATGCGATCATTCGTGCAGGCAACAGGTTATCCTATTGATGGCCAAGCACTCGGCGGAGCGCCTGGACATCCTGCTACTTTTATCTCTTGGCCGGACGCACTCGCTTACAGTCGCTGGCTAGACGAGATCCTAAGAACTTCGCCCGACACACCAGAGGTTCTGAGCACTCTCCTTGAGGGCGGCGGGCAAGTAACACTGCCAACAGAAGCCGAGTGGGAAAAAGCCGCACGAGGTAGCGACGGACGGATCTATCCATGGGGTAGTGAGCCCAGACCTGATAGAGCAACCTACCAAGCAAGAGGCACCACAGCTGTTGGTAGCCACCAGTGTCCGGAGTGTCCGTTTGGGCTCTCTGATATGGCAGGAAATGTGTGGGAATGGACTAGAAGCCCATATCAGCCCTACCCCTATGATCCTATTGATGACTTTGAGGACCTGGAAAACGAGTCTCTCTGGGTCATGAGAGGTGGATCGTTTACCGATCCGGCGCATTTTGTTCGGGGAGCAAATCGGGGTGGTGCCGACCCAGGCGCTCGCCGCGCGTTTATAGGCTTCCGAATAGCTATTTCGCCTTCTTAGCCACTGTCGCGGACGAATAACCTGACAAGGTGCCATGCTCGCCCGACCGAGGCATCCGCTGTAGACTCACTGCCCGCTAGGCGAATCGCCTAGCTCATGGTGTAACGGTCCGTGCGGCCAATCCATAAAGTTTGACAGGAGAGGTGTCATGAAATCCGTGAAGATGTTTGCCGCGTTACTTAGCGTTGCTTTCGCTACAACAGTATGCGCAACCGGCGAATCCACTTCTGATGCAGTGCTATATGAAGGTGCACAGCTGATAATCGGCGATGGTGGTGCAGTCCTCGAAAATTCATCGTTTCTAGTTGAAGACGGGAGGTTTACTGCTGTTGGTACTGTCGGATCGATCGACGCACCTGCAGGCTCAGGTCATGTCGACCTAACAGGTAAAACTGTCATGCCGGCAATCGTGAACGCTCATGCGCACCTCGCATCACCACGTGCGGATCGAACGGAAGAGCTACAACACTGGGCATACTATGGGACTGGCGCAGTGATGAGCCTTGGTCTCGATGAGGGTAGTGTGGGCTTTGAGATGCGGAGTGAAGACATATCAAATGGGGCACGATCCCGCAGCGCTGGTCGTGGGATCACTGGACCGGAGGAAGGACGCTCAGAGGTACCCTTCTGGATCACATCGGAAGCAGAGGCCCGTGCAGCAGTCCGAGAACTAGCAGCCGAAGAGGTCGACTTCGTGAAAATCTGGGTCGATGACCGGGGAGGGCAATATGAAAAACTTACGCCCGAACTATACGGCGCAGTAATCGATGAAGCGCATAAGAATGGTCTCCGCGTCACTGCTCACGTCTTTACGCTCGAGGATGCGAAGGGACTACTGCGTGCAGGGATCGATGCGTTCGCTCACGGGATCCGAGACCAAGATGTGGATGATGAGCTCGTCCAGCTGTGGACAGACCGTCCTGATGTAGTATTGGTTCCGAACCTCCCGAACCCGGGTGTTGCGCTGGACCTGAGCTGGCTCAGTGGAACAATCCCATCTGAAAGACTCGGGGAAATGCAGGCAGCTCAGCAAGAGCGGCCTGGTGCTCAAGAGTCTTTCGGGATCCAAGCACGCAACCTTGCTCGCCTCAGCAGCGCCGGGATTAAGATCGCGTTCGGTACGGATGGCAGCTCACCCTGGACATCACACCAGGAAATGGAGGACATGGTGCGATCTGGGATGACCCCAGCCGATGTGATCGTTGCAGCAACAAGCACATCAGCGGAGCTGATCGAGCTCGACGCAGGCTCCATCGCCCCTGGGAAGCTGGCAGACTTTGTTATCCTCGATGCAAACCCAATTGATGACATCACGAACACACGCCAAATTTCTGAAGTATACATGAGAGGTCAACGAGTCGAGCGAGAGTCACTGCGAGAAAGATGGACAGGAAGTGAATAGTAAAGTTTTTCTGCCCGTTTATGTCCTTGTGACACTGGGTGTGACCGCTTCGTGTGCAGGCACACCTTCAGTACCAGTGCGAACTACTGGCACACAAATAATACAGCCTGGTGCACCAGGAGAGACGGCCCAAGCCTTCGACACAGCAGAACTGGAGGCGATAGGAGGCTTGAGCCACTCGGAAGCGGATGTGCGTTTCATGCGGGGGATGATACCCCACCATGGACAAGCTCTCGACATGACTGCCCTGGTACCCACACGAGCGACCACGAACGGATTCCGCAGTATGGCTCTCCGGATGCAGATTTCACAGAGAGATGAAATTCGACTGATGGAGCGCTGGTTGACCGAACGGGAAGAGGAAACTCCGCCCACGAACGCTCATAGGATGATGATGGCAGGTGATATGGTACTCATGCCTGGGATGCTCAACGCTGGTCAGATGGAGCAACTGGCATCTGCTACTGGGCAAGAATTTGAGCGACTATTCCTCGAATTTATGATCATGCATCACGAGGGAGCACTCACCATGGTGCAAACGCTCTTTAATTCTTCAGGTGCCGGGCAGGAGTCACTGATTTTCAAATTCGCAACAGACGTTGATGCAGATCAAACAATCGAGATACTGCGGATGCGTCGAATGCTGGAGGAGCGACGATAGGCTCTGTGGTATCAGATCGTACTACGGTCAGACGGAAAGTAGCCTGAACGACTTACTCATTGGATATAAGGAATTAGGATGATACTCGAACAGATTTCCGGATTTACCCATCGAGGCACTGCTCTAGTGATGATGTTGGTGATGACAGCCAGCCTCATAGGAGGATTTTCGGAGACCAATGCGCAACAGGTAACCCCAGACTCTGTCACACCAGCGCCATTATTCACATGGGACCCCAACGATCCGCGCCTCGAGCTCGGTGCAGGATGGATGAATGCTGAATCGGCGATCCGGGGACTCGAACAGGTCTCTGCGATTCCGCGACCGGACGGATTTTTCAATCCGGCGACCCCAGACGATGGGCGTTTCAGCAATACCGATCTAGCGTTTCAGGGGCAATACCTATATCAGGGCAATTATAACGGATTCCAAATCTACGATTTGGACGACCCGAATACCCCGATGCTGGCACTGTCCGTTGTGTGCCCAGGTGGACAGGGCGACGTCTCGGTCTATGGGAGCCTCGTCTTCATGTCAGCTCAGGAGACGCGCGGCAGACTAGACTGTGGTATTGAAGGTGTCGCAGACTCGATCAGCGCGGAACGAATGCGTGGCGTGCGTATTTTCGATGTCTCCGACTTAAGTAACCCGATGCAGGTGGCTGCCATCCAATCGTGTCGTGGGTCACATACGCATACGCTCGTTGTCGACCCTGATGATAGTGAAAACGTGTATGTGTACATACAAGGCACGAGTTCTGTGCGCCCGACAGAAGAACTCCCGGGGTGCTCTGGGGGCGAGCCCGATGAAGATCCCAATACTGCACTGTTCCGAATCGAGGTTGTGCGCGTACCGCTAGATGCACCTGAGGATGCTGAAATCGTAAGTATGCCTCGCATCTTCGCAGATGCGGAAAGCGGGAACATCGCGGGGCTATGGGCTGGAGGTGATCACGGTACAGGAACTCAGGACACTCGACGCACTCATCAATGTCATGATATCACGGTTTATCCGGAGATTGGGCTAGCTGCTGGTGCATGTTCTGGGAATGGTATTCTGCTCGATATCTCAGACGTCGTGAACCCGCGACGAATTGATGAAGTGCTCGATCCGAATTTCGCGTATTGGCACTCCGCTACATTTAACAACGGCGGTACAAAAGTCGTGTTCACTGACGAGTGGGGTGGTGGTGGCCAAGCACGCTGTCGGGCATCAGATCCTCCGACGTGGGGAGCCAACGCGATTTTCACGATTGAGGACGGTGAGATGACGCTGGGAGGCTACTATAAACTCCCTGTACCTCAGACCGAAACGGAAAACTGTGTAGCGCATAACGGCTCGATCATCCCGGTACCAGGGCGAGACCTGATGGTACAAGCTTGGTATCAGGGCGGCCTATCAATCATGGACTTCACTGATCCAGAAAACGCTTTCGAAGTCGCATTCTTCGATCGGGGCCCACTCAGTGCCGAAGCGCTATTCACCGGGGGCTATTGGTCAACCTATTGGCATAATGGTCGCATATACGGTGCTGAAATCTCTCGAGGGATCGATGTCTTTAGGCTAACCCCGACTGAACATCTTTCTCAGGCTGAAATTGATGCCGCGGAACTCATCCAAATCGATCAATTTAATGCGCAAATGCAGCCCCTGACGATTTGGCCGGCAGTTGTGCCCGTAGCACGTGCCTATCTTGATCAACTAGTCCGAGGAAATGGAATCCTCAACGATCGGGTGCCTGATGTTGGTAACATTCTGGACAGAGCGGAGCGAGGTACTGCAACCGCTATGCAACTTGCTGAGGTCGCAGCCCAACTAGATCAGGATGTTACCGCAATACGCGCTGGCACACTTGGTGGAGATGCCGAGCGTCTTTCAACACTGGCGGAACTGCTCAGAAATCTAGGTGGCTGAGAAAAGTTAGTGGGGTGCTTTGGGGCTGATGGATTGCCCCAGGGCACCCACTTCCTGCCCAAATTATGGGTTGCTTCTTGGAGAGCGCCTGATCAGTCGGTGATCGGCAGTTCAGAGTTCCACATATCAACGACAACCTTCCACGAACCGTCTTCCTGCTTCTTCCATGTATGAAAGTCCCGAACAACATCCCGTCCAGGCGGACCTTCAGGGTTATTGATCGTGATTTCGCCGACGGAGAGTGTCCATCCCATGTCACCGGATGCGGAAATCTCCGCGCGCACAATCTCAAACTCGAGTTCAACTCCTGGTGTTTCAATAAAGCCAAACCGATAACCCTCTACACCATCTAGCTTTTCTACCAAACCAGCATTGGGTGGCACCATGATCGCATCGACATCATAGAGAGCGACTACCGCCGCTCTGTCCTTTGCACTCGCTGCTTGATGATAGGTGTTCGCTGCCAGCCTCAGGGAAGTTAAATCTGATTCAACCTCGATGGTGTTTGCGGATCCACATCCGCCTCCCATCACCGCTGTAATAATGATGAGGATTGACTGTTTCTTCATTTGCTGCCTCAGTTTTGTTCGATGAACCATGGTCTGGTGCCAGGTGACTACAGATAATAAGAATACACATAAGCTGCACACTCTGTTGGTGTTCCAAGTCAAGACGTGATACTGGGGACCGACCAATTGATCTCTTGTCATCCAAAGAGATGGGGATACTCCCATCTCTTCTATTCTCTGCTGACGGTTTTCCTGACAGGCTGCTCATCCCCCTCGGAGTCAGAGGATGCTAGCATCCGACCTGTACCATGCCTGTCGATCACATCGGTCTGTACTGAACGGGTCGCGGTCGGCAGCGGTGTGTACCTTCCGATATTTACCACACACTCTTTGTCCGAAGGAAATCCCCAAGTTACCCGTGGCCTTATTATCGTTCACGGCGCTAACCGCAACGCGGACGATTACTTCAAAAGAGGATTCCAGGCCGCAGCTGCCGTAGGTCATCAGGAGGCTACAGTCGTCGTCGCACCACATTTCCAAACTTCTTCAGATAATCCGGCATCAGACGAGCTGTTCTGGAGCAGCAGTGGCTGGAAGCGAGGGCACCTCTCTAGCACAGAGGGCCCCCGACCCCGCAGGAGTTCCTACTCAGCAATTGATCAAATCATTGATCTTCTCTCAGATCCATCCCATTTCCCGGCATTGACGGAAATCACTATGACGGGCCACTCAGCAGGCGGTCAGGTCGCTCATAGGTACGCAGCAACGAGCCGTGCTGAGAAAAATCTGGGACCAGTAACGATGCGTTACGTAGTAGCAAACCCCTCCACTTACCTATACATCCGGCAAGAGCGAGAAAATACAGGTGCATTCGTAGTGCCCGATGCATCAGTATGCTCCGACTACGATGACTGGCACTACGGTCTTTCAGAACGAAATACGTACGCTGGCGCACTCGTAGTGGACACGATCAAGGCACAACTCGTCAGGAGAGATGTACGTATTCTTATCGGTGATGCGGATTCCCTAAGCGCTTCGCTTGACGTTAGCTGCGGTGCGAATCTACAAGGCCCTTACCGGTTCAGCCGAGGACGTCGGCTGATGCGCTTTATGGACCAATTTTTTCCTGAGCATAGTCACAAAGAAATGGTCGTTCCTAACGTGGGGCATTCAAGCAGTGGAATGTATCTTTCTGCTATAGGCCTGGATGCTCTCTTCGGTACATGATAGGGGATGTCTTACAGTCGCGATTGGCTGGTGACTCGTAAGAACAAAGCTACCACAGGCTATAGGCACAGTTTCAGGTCCAGATAGTTAGGGACTGCAGCCAAAATTCAATTCAAGGCAATCACGATCCAAGGGTGGCAAAGCACTCCACACCAAAACTCCCCAGAGTCTTCTTATCTGAGATCACAAGAACCGTAACTGGGTTCTCTTCTATGACGAGACAGTTTGAAGCCACACCAGCTAACTCTATGGAATAAAGTCCCGGTGGTAGGCCCCCAAATTCTGTGGATGAGTTGATCTCTACAGTCCGGGTGAGTGACCCATCAATAACCACCTGATAACCGTTCGGGTCCAACAGCTCACCCTGGGAGCGAATCACAACCTCTATAGACCCAGGATTACTAAACGCTGAGGGCCCATCTCCACACCCTGACCCCAGCAACATCAGCATCGAATAGACACCGAGAAAAGAACGGCGCACTTCTAATTAGACCCCTCTAATCGCTGAATTACTTGTTCGATATCAACTCCGGACTCAAGCCACTCTGTTAGCCGTTCCGCACGTTCTCCATCGATAGAACGGGCGAGGAATGCAGCCCTTGTTCCCTGCCGCTTATCACTGTTAAACGTCAACGGCGGACCAATACCCTGAAAACCATTGAAAGACTCAAGCGCCGTCACAAGTGTCTCAGCGGTCAGGTCACGTCCAGCTCTCCTGAGTCCTTCGACAAGAGGCTCAGCATAACGGAACCCGGAAAGGAAAAATTCACCCGCCCGCTCTTCCGGGGCGATGCGGGCACTCGCTTCCCGATACTCCTCAATAAGAGGGTGGGTTGAGTTGGCAAGTTCACCAATAGCCGCAAAAATTGCGCCCTCCCATGCACCCTCCGTTAGATCATGCATCAGCTCTGTATCAGCTAAGACAGAGCTGGCAAGCCACTGTGGCTCATAGCCAAGTCGTCCGACTGCGCCGACAATGATTGTGGCATGACGCGGTGTTAGCCACATAAGAACGGCTTCAACTCCTGATTCACGGAGCCTCACAGCATGTGAACTAAGATCTGTATCCGGAACTTCAACTGACACCGCTTCGACTACGTTCAATCCATGTTTCTCCAGCGCGACCTGAGCCCCTACAAGCCCGCTCTCGCCAAAGTCATCATTCTGATAGATCACGCCGATCTTGGTCTTACCTAGTTCGTTTACCGCATAATCGACTAAAATCGCCGCTTCATCAAAGTATGGCGTGTATTGAGCGAACAAATACTTCTTCGGGGGATACGCCCAATGTGTAGCACCGGTAGCCGGAGCAACCCAGACGACCTCATTCTCCATGATATAATCGACAACAGCGCGACCTGGAGCTGTACCGACACCTGCTACGAAAGCAAAAACGCGATCGCGTTCCACCATCTCACGCACAACTGCTACTGTTCTTGAGGGCTGATACGCATCATCACGAAGTATGAATTCAATCTGACGCCCGTGTATCCCGCCCTGTTGATTGATCATCTCGAAGTAAGCCTGTGTGCCTCGGCCGATAGCACCCCAGAGTGCAGCAGGCCCAGTCAGCGGGGCCCAGCTACCAATCACGATCGTATCATCTGTTACACCACGCACGCCGCCCTCATCTATCGGCTCCGAGCATCCGTATACACAGATAGAGGCGAAGACTAGAAAGCTCATTGTCCGTGGTCGACGCAGCCCATCTTTCACCATCCACTTCATCTCAAGACTCTCTATTGATTGGGATTGACGGGGCACCCATGTATAGCTCTTCCACATCCGCATTGTCGACAAGGTCAGTAGCTGAACCGGCTATGACTAATTCTCCACTATCTAGAACCAACCCCTCGTCAGCAACAGTCAGTGCCATGCGAGCGTTTTGTTCCACAAGTAGAACTGTGACACCCTCATCTCGAATCTGTGAGATAATATCGAATACTTGCCGTACCAAAATCGGAGCCAAACCGAGTGACGGTTCATCAAGGAGTAGAAGCTGAGGTCCGTTCATCAGAGCACGTCCTATCGCCAACATCTGCTGCTCTCCACCGGAGAGGGTGCCCGCAGCCTGGCTCTGCCGCTCAGCCAAGAGGGGGAAAAATTCGCATACACGCTCAAGAGCTTTCTTCGCAGTTAGCTGATCTTTTTGAACATAAGCGCCCACCTTCAGATTCTCCCAAACGGTGAGTTCACTGAATATCCGACGGCCCTCGGGAACGTAGGAAATGCCAGACCTGACGATCCGCTCGGTAGCCATCCGATCGATGCGGATACCTTGGAACGAAATCTGCCCATTCTTCGGCTGGCCTTCTAGAACTCCTAAGATCGTATTCAATAGGGTGCTTTTACCTGCACCGTTGTTGCCCAGGATCACCGTAATGCTGCCTTCAGACACTGTTAGGGAAACATTGGAAAGAGCTCGCAACGATCCATACCACGTCTCCACTGCATTGAGCTCTAGGAGTACTTCTGAGTGCTTATCCATCGCCTAGATACGCCTTGATAACCTCAGGATGCTGTCGAATCTCTTCAGGAGTTCCTTGGGCAATCGGTTTTCCAAAGTTCAGGGCCAAAACATGATCTGCTAGGCCAATCGCTAGCTGCACATGGTGTTCGATCAATAGGATCGTCACATCCAGTTCTGCACGCAGTTCTCGCATACGCTCAGCGACTTCTGCACGCTCATCCGCATTCATACCAGCAGATGGCTCATCTACCATTAAAAGCTTTGGCTCCATAGCAAGAGCACGAGCGAGTTCCACACGCTTTTGTGTACCATAAGGCAATTCGCCTACCGGTCGATCACGCACGTGAACTAGATCGAGAAGTTCAATGATCCACTGGACACGCTCGCGATTCCTTATCTCCTCTCGAGCTGCTTTGGTGGCACGGCCTACCATTGTCACACCACTCCAGATACCACTGCGCATGTGCTGGTGTCGACCGAGCATGAGGTTGTCGATCGTGGTTTCTGTATTGAAGAGTTCTATGTTCTGAAAAGTCCGTGCTATACCAAGGCGTGCTATGTGGTGAGGCGCACGTCCGGAGATGCCTTCACCCTCAAAGGAGACTTTCCCAGCCGTCGGTTGATAAATACCACTGATGCAATTGAACGCTGTGGATTTTCCAGAACCGTTCGGGCCAATGATTGAAAAAATCATCCCCCGATCCACCTCAAAAGAGACGTTATCGAGCGCGGTCAAACCTCCGAAGCGCATCATGAGGCCATCGACAGAGAAAAAGCTCATCGCCTAGACCTTTCTCTCATGGTGGCGGCCAAAAAGACCAGAAGGCCTGAACCAAAGCACGATAACGATGATCAGGAACGCCACGACCGACTTGAATTCCACAGAGATGTACGCTCCAAAGAGATTCTCAATGACACCCAATAGATAGCCACCAAGCACCGCGCCAACCGGAGTATTCAATCCCCCGAGAACCGCAGCGGCGAAGCCCTTTAGTAGGGCATCCCACATCAGCGTCGGATCAAGTGTAATCAGCGGTGCCGTGAGCAGGGCTGCCACAGTACCAATGACAGAACTAATGCCGAATGTGAGACCAACAACCGCACGGGCTGGCACACCATTAATACGTGCGGCGATTGGATCTTGTTGTGTTGCCTGCATCGCGACACCAAGCTTAGTAAAGCGGAAGAACGCAAACACCAATAGCATCAGTATCCCGGCAATCAAGATCGTGGCCAGGCTCAGAGTGCTGATCGAAACACCCCCAAACCTTATGACTTCATTCGCTGAAACGGGGAATGGAAACTGACGTTGGTCGGCACCCCACTTCCAACCTGCAAAACCAAAAAGGGCCAAAGCGAAACCCAAAGTCATGATGATCAGATTCAGGTGGGTAGGCTTCCGCATACGTCTGAGTAGGAGCCCCTCAAATCCAACCCCGAGAAAAAAGGCGAAGACAAGAGCCGCACCAAAAGCAAAAATGAACCCAGTTTCAAAGTCGGTTAGAAACGTGTAGGCGATAAAGGCCGATACCATAGCCATATCACCCTGAGCAAAGTTTGGAACCTCGGTAGTCTTGTATGTAATCACCAAAGCAAGCGCCATCAGGGCATATATGCTTCCTGCTGAAAGCCCACTCGCTAAGACTTGTAGTAGCACGGGCTAATCGGCTCCGGACCTAGGCTGACTCAATTCGGCATCCAGACTTTTCGAAGGCTTCATTATATCCAGTGCTCTAATCCAAAGCCCGTATAAGCCCCGAGGTTCGATAAGGATCGTGAATACGATCAGCGCTCCCGTTACTACCCACCCGAAGTTTGGAAGACCAACAGTTGACATAAAGCGTTCGGAGAAACCCTCAAGAGCTGGGCCTAGGATGGGGAACTCCTGAAAAGCATCCATTTCCAGATTCAAGTACCCCATGACAATGCTGCCGAGAACTGCACCGGTGATCGAGCCAAGACCTCCGAATACCACCATCGCCAAAAACATTAGGGAAAGTGTAAACGTAAAAACACCAGGGCTTATGAACCCTGTCATGAGTGCGAGCAGGCCCCCGGCGATGCCTGTCAGAGCAGCACTTACTGCGAAGCTTAGCGTTTTGTAGTAGGAGACATCCACACCCATCGTGGCAGCGGCAATCTCACTGTCCCTGATGGCCCGGAACGCCCGTCCAACACGAGTGGCGGAAAGATTTCGCACACCAAGTGCTAACAGAAATGTGATGCCGACGATCACATAGTACTTGCTGACGTCCCCCGATAATTGGAACGGGCCGAGCGTAGTATCTGGCACCACCAGCCCCATGTGTCCCCCAAACAAGGCCGAGTGAGCAATGATTTGTGTCACTGCTAAGCCGAAACCCAGAGTAGCAATTGCAAGGTATGGCCCCGCCAGTCTCAACGCTGGCAATCCCAGTAGGAACCCGAAGAGCGCTGAGACGAACCCTGCCATGACCAAAGCAACAGGAAACGGCACTGCGAGTCTGGTCATGAGAAGGACCATCGTGTAGGCACCTATGGCCAGAAATCCGGCATGCCCGAGCGAGACCTGTCCTGTATCACCCACAAGCACATTCATTCCAAGCCCAACAATCACAAAAACTGCCATATAGTTGAACGTAAAAATACGGTAGCCTGGTAGTATGAGAGGTAGGGAGATAAGCACTACCAGTAGGAGGGCGAGCTTTATCCAAGACCCTTTCGTAGTGAAGAGCCGGATATCCTGGTAATGGTCGCGAGTTGGTTCGGTCACGGCATCAATATGTCAGTTGTTTAAGCAAAACCTGGAAGCCCCGGCTTTTGAAAGAGCCTCCGCTCTTCATTGCCAAGATCCTCAGAAGTCAGAACCTTTTCGGGGTCCTTATCATCAAACAGATAACTAACACCGAAAAGCTGGATCGTAGCTTCCATCGTCAAGCCGGCAAGAGCACCTCTGTAAGCGTGCCGGGTTGCATATGAGCCGACCCCACGCTATCCGAATCCTACACAGACGGCCACTGGCAGCTACCAGCAACCTAAAACCAAGGGCTCCACATGCCTCATCCGATACGCTTTGATCAAATTGAAGCAGTTGGGGTGATAACACTTGATAATCCACCGGTAAATGCGTTTTCACTCAGTCAACGTATCGGTGTCAGTGAAGCAATAACGGCAGGGCTACAAGACCCAGCCATCCAGGCGTTTGTGATCTGTGGATCTGGTCGCATGTTCAGCGCTGGGGCGGATATCCGCGAATTTGATACGGGTGTTGCTGCTGAGTCGCCTACTCTTTCAGACCTAATCTCACTGATTGAGGATTCACCGAAACCTGTCGTATGTGCAATGCATGGGACTGCCCTCGGGGGTAGTTGCGAACTCTCGCTAGCGTGCCATAGCCGAGTTGCTGTAGTGGGTTCAAGAATAGGCCTACCAGAGGTCACGCTCGGTATCGTACCAGGAGCTGGCGGAACACAACGGTTACCTCGCCTGATCGGCGTGCTGCCAGCCCTAGATGCGATTGTCTCCGGAAAGCCCATGACTGCAGAAAAGGCGCATGAACTTGGATTGGTAGACAATCTCGCAGATGACCTTGATGATTTGCTTGAGATTTCAGTGTCCGTAGCTCATCGCCTCAGTGTTCAGCCTGAGCCGCCAATAAAGACACGAGAACGGGATAGCCATCTTCTTGAGGCCCAAAACGGACCCGAACTATTTGACAACTTCCGCTCCCGGATCTCACGGCGGGCAAGAGGATTTGAAGCGCCGTTCGCTTGCGTTGATTGTGTTGAGGCAGCAACAACGATGCCGTTTGAGAAGGGATTAGCATTCGAGAGAGAAACATTCCTTCGATGTCGCTCATCCAATCAGTCGTTGTCACAGCGACATGCTTTCTTTGCAGAACGAGAGGTACGGAAAGTCAGAGGCTTGAGAGCAGAAACATCTCAAATAGAGCTTAAGTGTGCAGCAGTCGTCGGCTGTGGAACTATGGGCAGTGGAATTGCGATGTGTTTCGCAAATGCGGGAATACCCGTCATCGTAACTGAGTCGAAGCAGGACATGTTGGATCGTGGCATGGAGATGATCCGGAAAAACTATACCTCCACCGTTTCAAAAGGGCGCATGAGTGGGGACGAAGCGGAAGCACGGCTTGCTTTGATCAAACCGACACTGGAGTTTGAACGGGTATCAGAGGCCGATGTTGTGATTGAAGCGGCCTTTGAGGACATGGAGCTTAAGAAGAAGATCTTCAGAGATCTTGATGCCCTCTGTAAAACCAATGCAATCCTCGCAACAAATACGTCTTCGTTAGACGTAAATGCGATCGCAGCAACAACCCAACGACCTGAACAGGTTGTTGGGACTCATTTTTTCAGCCCTGCCAACATCATGCGCTTGGTTGAGATCGTGCGCGGGGACCATAGCTCACCAGAAGTACTCTCAACTATTCTCAACCTCACCAAGCGACTAGGTAAGGTGGGCGTGGTTGTTGGGGTGTGTGATTCATTTGCTGCGAACCGAATGCTGTATCCCTACAGCCGCCAAGCCCAGTTTTTGATTGAGGAAGGGGCATTCCCAGAGCAAGTGGACAAGGTGATCTATGACTTTGGTTTCCCAATGGGCCCGTTCGCCCTCAGTGATCTTGCTGGAATCGACGTTGGCTGGAGAATCCGGCAACATAGAGAACCGAACCGCCCAAAACATCTCCGTTACTCAGACATAGCGGATCAACTCTACAAGATGGGACGCTATGGCCAGAAGACCGGAAAGGGTTGGTACCAATACGAGGAGGGCAGCAGGACCCCAATACCTGATTCCGAAGGCCTTGACCTTATCATCCGCACCTCCAGAGAGTTGGGGATTGATAGAAGAGAGATTTCAGAAGAAGAAATCTTGCAGCGCTGTATGTACCCCCTCATCAACGAGGGCGCACGTATCCTGGAGGAAGGCATCGCTCAGCGTGCTAGCGATCTCGACATAGTTTGGCTCTATGGCTTTGGATTTCCGAGATACAGAGGGGGGCCGATGTTCTATGCCGACTCTATCGGCTTAAAAAATGTCTACGAAGCGATGCAAGGTTTCTATGAAATCCACCGAGATTGGCTAGAGCCCGCACCACTATTAGAGAGGTTGGCACGCGAAGACAGAACCTTTGCCGAGTGGGATACAGAATGATCTTTAAGGGCCCCCACTCAGACACGATGATTCTGGATTCTTCAGTCCCTGACTCAACTCTTAAGAAATCCAGTGACTTATGTGATAAGACCGCTCTCATCGAGCGCGAAACAACTGCTCTAGCGAGAGCTAATCTGCCTGATAATCCAACGGCTGAGGCATAAGACAAATGAGAGAGGCTGCTATCGTTTCAACCGCACGAACCCCGATAGGTAAAGCATTTCGTGGAGCGTTCAACCAAACCCACGGTGCGACACTTACTGGTCATGCAATCAAGCATGCGGTGAGCCGGGCAGGTGTAGATGCTGATGAAATTGAAGACGTCATCATTGGGTGCGGGCTACCAGAAGGTGCCACAGGCAAGAACATAGCCCGACTCTCGGCAATTCGGGCCGGGCTACCCGTGAGCGCAGCAGGCACTACCGTGAACCGCTTCTGTAGCTCTGGGCTTCAAGCGATCGCGATCGCCGCTAACCGTGTTGTCCTGGATGGTGTTCCAGTCGCAGCCGCTGGAGGCGTCGAATCAATCAGCTTAGTCCAGAATAATCTGAATCAACTGCACTGGAATGAGGACTGGCTAACAGAGCACAAGCCAGATCTATGGATGAGCATGCTCGATACTGCCGAGGTGGTCGCCGAAAGATATGGGGTCAACCGCGAAAACCAGGACGAGTACGCGCTTACGAGTCAACAGCGCACGGCAACTGCTCAGGCACAGGGCTACTTTGACGAAGAGATCGTGCCATTAACAACAACCAAGCTAGTCACTGATAAGGAGACCGGTGCTACCCATGAAGAGCAGGTTACCCTAACTAAAGATGAGGGTAACCGACCGGACACAACGGCAGAAGGCTTGGCGGCCCTTCACCCCGTGATGGGTGAGGATAAAACGGTGACTGCAGGTAACGCCTCCCAGCTATCTGATGGCGCGTCAGCATGTGTTGTTGTAGAAGCACGCGAAGCTGAACGTCGCGGGCTAGAGCCACTCGGGATCTTCCGTGGTCTTGCCGTCGCAGGATTAGAACCTGATGAGATGGGGATTGGTCCGGTCTTAGCAGTACCTCGATTATTGGAACGCACTGGTATGAAGATGGATGACATAGACCTTTGGGAATTGAATGAAGCTTTCGCTGTTCAGGTCGTGTACTGCAGAGACCAGCTTGGAATCCCCTCCGAGCGTTTAAACGTTAACGGAGGTTCAATCTCAATTGGCCATCCGTTTGGAATGACGGGTGCTCGGTTGGCAGGACACGCATTGATCGAAGGACGACGCCGAGGAGTACGTCATGTAGTCGTGACGATGTGCGTCGGCGGAGGGATGGGTGTCGCAGGACTCTTTGAAGTCGTATGACAACCCAGGAATAGTAATGGATCTCCAGGGACGAGCGGCCGTGATCACAGGAGGTGGACGCGGTATCGGGAGTCATATCGCCCGGATCCTAGCCGAAAACGGCGCGACTGTAGTGGTTAGTGCGAGATCAGTGGACGAAATCGAGAGTGTCGCGAAAAGCTTACAATCCGAGGGGTATGAGGCTCATGCAATCCCCTGCGATGTAGCGAACGAAACTAGTGTTGAAACGATGGCTCAAGAGGTCTCAAGAAGGATTGGAAACGTCGACATCCTGGTGAATAATGCGGGTATTGCACGCTCCAATCCGGTAAAAGTGCTCCAACTAGAGGAGTGGGAGAGGATACTTGCGATTAATGCCACTGGAACATTCCTCTGCACCAGAGCTTTTCTGGGAAACATGATCGACAAACGCTGGGGCCGCGTGATCAACGTCGCATCCATTGCCGGATTACAGGGCGGACAATACATGGCCGCCTATAGTGCTTCCAAACACGCACAGGTCGGGTTTACCAGGGCTTTAGCTGCTGAGGTAGCAGATCAGGGTGTCACTGCTAATGCGATCTGTCCCGGCTACGTCGACACAGCTATGGCTGACTACGCAGTTAACCGCATTGTAGGTAAAACAGATCTATCATATGAGGAAGCACTACAGAGCATACTCGCGGCTAATCCCCAAAAGCGTCTAATTCGCCCTGAAGAGGTAGCTCATATAGCACTGATGTTGTGTTCAGTTGATGCCGAAGGTATCAACGGGCAAGCGATCGTAATCGACGGTGGCTTAGGGATACGCTGATTGCGTCGACATCCATCACATCGAACCTTACCGGCAGCGGTTTCGCATTGAAAAACGCTCCTGATTGGTTCCGAATGGGAAAGGTCTAAAGATGCACAAGCAACGATTCGCACTAGCCATCACAGTAGTCCTACAGGCTCTCTTGATTTTCCCTCTCTGTGTGGTAGCACAGCGACTGCCCCGCGCTAATCCAGAGAGCGTTGGCATGTCATCCGAACGCCTTGAGCATCTAGACGCTGTTATGCAGCGCTATATCGACGCCAATATGCTAGCGGGCAGCGTGAGTCTTGTAGCAAGACAAGGGAAGGTCGTCCACCTGAAAGCTCAGGGTGATCGTTACATAGAAGAGAATGAGCCAATGAAGGACGATGCCATCTTCGTCATTATGTCGATGACCAAGCCTATCGTGAGTACTGCGCTCATGATGCTCTTTGAGGAGGGCTACTTCCTACTAGATGACCCAATTTCAAAGTATCTGCCGGAATTCTCTGAGAAGATGGTACTCGTCGAGACTGCTGAAGGGACCAAACGCGTACCCGCAGACAGGCCCATCACATTCCGGCACGTGCTGAGTCACACCGCCGGGGTAGATCCGGCTCGTAATTTGCTGACACCAGAAGAACAAGCACAATCAAGACGCAAGGCGACACTAGAGGAGACCATAGTTGCTCGAGCACCACTGCCACTGGCTTTCCATCCGGGAGATGAGTGGCGCTATGGTAGTTCGACTGATTATGTGGCAATCCTGGTAGAGCGGATTTCTGGGCAACGTCTTGATAAGTTTCTACAGGAACGGATTTTCGACCCACTTGGGATGGCTGACACGCACTATAAAGTGCCTGCATCCAAGGTGGACCGAGTGGCCGCCGCATATAGTCCTACAGGCCCAGGGAATACGATTCAGTTGCGGCGCGCACCGGAAGCTAGCGAACCTACTTCTTACTTTGGTGGTGTGGCTGGGCTTTCCTCAACGGCACCCGATTATTTCCGCTTCTCTCAAATGATCTTGAATGGGGGAGAACTCAACGGGGTTCGCCTACTAAGCCCGTCTACGGTCAACCTTATGATCACAAACCATACAGGTGACTTCCCCATCTATATCAAAGGCTCTGATGGATATGGTTTTGGACTAGGGTTCAGCATGGTGACTGATCCGGCGAAAGCTCGGCAAGCCATAACACCGGGAGCCTTTGGGTGGGGTGGAGCCTGGGGCACTGTCTTTTGGATTGATCCCGCCGAGGAGCTAATCACTATTCTCATGGTGCAAATCACCTCCTATCGCCATTTCAACATCCGTCAGGATATTGCGAACATGGCGATGCAGGCGATTACCGAAAGCCTTTACGCCGGTCAACAAAAGATCCGTGGCTATAAGGAGATTCCACGGAGGCGATAATCTCCGCTTATCAAAACCACATGAAAGATGGGCTAGCGTCCGGGGTATCTTATCTGCAGTGGTAGTTCTCGTTGTCTCAGTTCTGCCGAAACCTGTTCCATATCCCTCATGGCGCGTAAAAAATTAAGCCCAGCAAGTTTGCCAAGTTCCGACTCTGAATAGCCACGACGGAGTAGTTCAGCAAATAGATACGGGAACCGTGTAAGGTCATCCAAGCCTTCTGCCATAGAGGGTCCGCCAGCATCGTAATAATCAGCGCCAATCCCTATATGGTCGATTCCGGCTATACTGCGGATGTGATCAATGTGATCTGCAACATCGGCTAGTGTTCCACGTGGCCTAGGATTTTCGCGTGTCCAACGGGCCAGCTCCTGATTGGCATCATTAAGCGGCAAGATTTCCCGATAGTGCGCCCGGACCGAATCCTGACGAGCAAGCCAATCCGGCCCGGACCGTGGGACAAATCCGGCGTAAAAATTCACCATAACTACGCCACCGTTGTCAGAGAGCCTTGCAAGGACGTCATCGGGAACGTTGCGAGGATAGCTATTGATGGCACGCGCACTCGAATGAGAGAAAATCACCGGAGATCGGGTCACATCCAGCACATCCCTCATTGCTTCCGCTGTCACATGCGAGATATCAACGAACATCCCTAATCGATTCATTTCTCGCACAACGGCCTCACCGAATTGACTGAGGCCCCCATGAGTTGGTGTATCGGTTGCTGAGTCAACCCAGTCGATTGTTCTATTGTGACTCAATGTCATATAGCGCACACCCAGAGCATAAAACTGACGGAGCACTGCAAGGGAGTTCTGAATGGCATGACCTCCCTCCACCCCAATCAGTGAGGCGATTCTCCCATCCTCGAAGATATTCTCGATGTCCATGGCAGTACGTGCGAATTCGAGTACTTCTGGATACTCGTCTACCAGGCGGTGTATCCGGTCAATACCACGCAATGCATGACGAAGGGACGCTCCAGTATCGATTGAATCTGAGTGTGTATAGGCCGACCAAAACTGCGCTCCCACCATACCTTCACGTAGGCGAGGGAGGTCAGCAGGAAGCAATGGCTGTACATGATTCAGATCGGGTACTGAGCCACCCCTGCCCTCTATATCCAATAGTCGAGAAGGGAGGTCATTATGACCCTCAATGAGCGGTACAGAACTAAGGATAGCCCGAGCACGATCCAGCAAATCAGGGCTAGGAGCACGCCACTCATCCTGACTAAACGCCGATAACGGCAGGCTCCCTATAACGAAGAAAGCAATAAGAGTTTTCTTAACAAAAGAACCGAATCCCCGAACCAATCCAATCAAGACGGCTAGCGGAACCAAAACTTCTGTCACATCGTCCAGCATGACTACAGCCGGCTCTAGCTCACCGACTGATCAGCCTAGGAATAAACTTTGTTAGTCCCTGAACTGGACCCACTTCACCACCATAGACATTGCCGTCAGCATCCACGGTGACCCCTTCACCCATCGATCCAACCCCCCCCATACCCGACGCCCGTTCCGAGACGTGTTCTGGAACGAAGTACCAGACCTCTCCGGTCCTAGCGCTACCAACTCGGAGTCCCTTTCTCCAGCCAGGGTTGTAATTGTCATCTGATTCTGAGTCGATTGCGTAGAGAACATCGTCCTGGTCGATAAAGAGCCCGCTGATTCGACTGAACTGATACCATGTATCGAGGTGGGTGCCTTCTTGATCAAAGATTTGGATACGGCGATTACCCCGGTCCGCTACGAACAGTCGTCCCTGTGAGTCCATCGCCAACGAGTGGGGAGCCCTAAACTCGCTAGGGCCGTAGCCCCAGGAGCCCCAGGTCTTAATAAGTGTCCCGTCAGGAGCAAACTTCGAGATACGACCAATGGCATTTGGTCCCGGCTCATCTAGAAACTGAGCACCATGTGATTCTGCTACAAAGATATCCCCGTTCGGAGCAACGAGGACATCATTGGGATCAGTGAAGTGTGTGGGAGGGGCACCTGTCTCGCCGGGAGTACCAAGTACGAGGAGTACTTCACCTTCGGGGCTGAACTTGATGACCGAATGTCCCTTGCCTGCTGCATCGGGGAATCTTTGCAGTTCCCTCCCATTTGCAGCGCGAGCGTCGACAACCCAAACGTTGCCTTCGCGGTCTACGTCCATTCCGTGAGGCCAGATAATAAGCCCTGCTCCGAAACTCTGAACGACATTACCATCTGGATCCAACTTGACGATAGGATCTACGTCAGAACCAGCACACGAGTTGGCCCCGCATCGATCCCCAGCCCAAATATGCCTTCCATCAATATCGATATTAATCGCGCTTACTGATCCCCAGGTTCTACCATCTGGTAGTGTCCCCCAATTCCGCACGGTCTCATAGGGGTTAGGCAGGTAGTTCACCGGCTCAACGTCAGCATGCTCAGGCGGACCTGATGCACCACGCTGTGCCCATACTACTCCCGGAGAAAACGCCGATAAGGCACACACGAGTGTGACCAGGAGGAAGAGGTTGGAACCTGAATCTTCAAGAAGTTGGCGCGTCCTAATCATCGAACACCTCAAATCACGAGATAACACAATCCCTGCACGAAAGCCCTGAGAATGTGAGCCAACCCGAACAGTCGTGCTAGCTCTCTTAGTTCGGGAGTACGAGCGACCTGCCGATGAGTTTGCTTGGGTCAGCATCTGGCCTTGGAACGAACTTATCCATCCATCCGCCGTCCCAGCTAGCGATATACAGATTGCCTTCCTCGTCTACATCAAGTTGGTGTGGACGCGACAACCCTCCTGCAAATCCACCCCTCGTTCCTCCATATGCACCTAAGTAATACTGGAGTTCACCTGCACTACTGTACTTGAGTATCCGATTCAATCGAGCTGAGATAACCCAAACCCCATCGTTTTCATCGATGAATACGCCGACTGGATCAGAAATGTCTGGCCATTCTTCAATGAAATCACCGTTCTCCGTAAAAATCTGGATGCGATTGTTAGTGCGGTCACCGACATAGACACGCCGATCACGGTCGACAGCAACTCCGTGAACAAGGTCAAACTGCCCAGGCCCACTTCCAAGTTCCCCCCACTCTAGCATGTACTCCCCATCCGCATTGTACTTTATAATGCGCGAATTCCAGTAGCCGTCACCGAGATAGAAGCTGCCATCCGGGAGGAAAGCCAAAACAGCAGGGTCCCCGTATGTGAAAGGTCCGGGATTCGGGTTTGCCCGCGCCTCCGCCCGGGTTGTCGGATGATCGGGGTCGACGAGCCTCATCACCAACTCACTTCCGTCATTCGTGAATTTGAGGATCTGCATATTGACCCCCCTACCACCACCACGCTCAACAACCCAGACATGGCGTTCTGGATCATAAGGGCTGATATATACCTGGTGTGGCTTGTTTAGGATTGAGTCCCACTGAGTCCACCGCTCCACGATGTTTCCGTTCCGATCAGCCACCACCAGGTAGTTCGTACCACCTTCTCTCTCCTGCCCTTCAGCATTCCGGTCACCCCAAACCCCAACGATGATCCGGTCCGGAGTGTCGACGGCTACACCTGATACCTGCCCCCAAGTCCACGGCCCCTCGTGATCTGGGGCTGGTTTCCACCAGTTTTCTACAGCTTCATAGTCTCCGGTCCTATCATCTCCACCCTTAGCAATAGCTGCTTGAGATCCTAAATTTTGTGCGGTTTGGGTTTCACCTGTGCAGGCAGAAGTAACAGCTAATGCAGTAATCAGAAGTACTTCGCCAAGACCTTTCAGCTTCACAGTGCCTCCTTAGAAAGTGGAGCCCTGAGACCAACGCTCATTAGTCACGTAGCCCGAAGGTTACCAGCGTGTGTCCGGAGATCACTGACACATACTGCTCACCGTTCATCATATATGTGATCGGTGCCATCACGATTTGTCCACCGAGGCTTGCTTTCCACAATAATTCTCCGGTTCGTGCGTCGAGTGCGTGGAAGTAACCCTCACGGCCACCTGTGAACAACAGGTCTGAGGCCGTTGTCAGCATACCACTATCGCTGACGTCAAATTGCTCGAATCTCCATTTTGCTTCGCCCGTGTGAGGATCAAGTGCGAGCACGGCACCACGTCCTACTTCGTCTGTCCAGTTGTTGATCGGTGATGTTCGACCAATACCAATCGTCGGAGCACCCGGCACTGGCGTCAGCACGGTGAAGCCGCCCCCTAGGAACATTCGGCCTGGCTGATATTCCGCCTCTTCTTTCTCATAAATCGTCGCGTAATCTTCCCAAGCGGACACATAGAACAGTCCTGTTCTTGGGCTATACGAAGGAGGGTACCAGTTCGTACCACCCTGGTTACCGGGCCAAGTTGGTGACCCTGGTGGCTGAGGTGTTGGTATGGGTCTTCCGTTTTCATCAAGACCACTCGACCAGTTCACCTTCACGAATGGCGTGCCTGAAAGAAACTCTCCAGTCACACGATCAAGCACATAGAAGTACCCATTCCTGTTTGCCCAAAGCATCAGCTTAGATGGGACCCCATTCCAGTCCATATCAGCTAGTATGGGGACCTGAACGGAATCGTAGTCATAGCCGTCATTCGGCGTGAATTGGAAGTACCATTGCAATTCGCCCGTATCTGCATCGAGAGCAACTACGGCATCGGAGTACAAATTGTCTCCAGGACGCTGGTCAGCATTCCAGTCAGGTCCAGGATTCCCGACACCCCAGTAGGTCAGATTGAGCTCTGGATCATATGAGCCAGTGATCCATACGGGTGCACCGCCGTGCTCCCAATCATCACCACTCCACGTATCATGTCCGGGCTCACCCGGTCCAGGGATTGTGTAGAAACGCCAAGCTTCTTCACCGGTATCCGCATCGTACGCGACAACAAAACCACGAATACCGAACTCACCACCCCCAACACCGACCATCACTTTGTCCTTCACTACAAGCGGCGCCATTGTGATCGAATAGCCGAGGTTCTCATCCCCTACCTCGACATTCCAGAGTGGCTGTCCATTCGTTGCATCAATCGCGATGAGGTGGGCGTCCAATGTTCCCATGAACACCTTGTCATCAAGCACGGCCACCCCACGGTTGTTCGCGCCACAGCAGACCCTTGCATCCTCAGTTGGTGTGTGCCGATAAAGCCAGAAGACCCTCCCGGTAACTGCATCCACCGCCATAACATCATTAGGTCGCTCGGTGACATACATAATCCCGTCGACAACGATCGGGTTAGACTGCCAGGCACCAAACACCTGATTTTGGAGCATCCATTTTAGCTCGAGGTCATCCACGTTCGAGGGAGTGATCTGGCGAAGTCCACTGTAGCGCTGGCTCGAATATGTCCCGTTATATGTAAGCCAGTTCTCTGGTTCGTTTGCAGCACTCAGGATTCTGTCGTATGAGACCTGACCAATGAGTTGAGAGGGCGGCCACAGCCCAGCCAAAACCAAGAATATCAGCAGTGCTGACTGAAGCATTTTCATGACAAACCTCCCAACGTAAGGAGATAGCCGATAAGGTCAGCAATCTCATCGCTTGAGAGTGTGGTCGGCTCCATTGTAGGTGTTTCGCTCACCTCATATTCGACCAAATCAGCCTTGACCAGTGAACGTAATCGTTGTTCTGCGTCAATCATTTGAACCGTATAGGTATCTTCATTGAGCCGTCTTCCCCGGATCGTCTCACCGTCTCGGGTCACTGCCCGTACCGGTCGATTGATCGGAAGCAAGGCACTACTGGGTTCGAGTAGGGTCCGTTGCAGGGCAGCCGGAGTTCGGATCACGCCTATGTCACTAAGATCAGGTGCTAAGTAGGGCCCTTCACCATTTACCCGGTGACACGTTGAGCATTCGCCCTCACCTTCGAAAAGCATCTGACCGCTCGCAGCATCACCGACTCTCACCGCAACGCCACTTGGATCGAAGCCAGCACGAATGTAGGCGACGATTCCATCAAGCTCATCCTGTCGCAAATCAATCCCAGGCATCCGACCATTGGCAATGCCGGTGGTTATGACCTCGCGAAGATCATTGTCTGACAAAGGGCGACGGAACTGCCCCAATCGAAGGTCTACGCCATCCACACCACTGCCATTACGTCGATGGCACAACGCGCACTCAGCGATATACACTCTCGAGCCTGCTTCAATATCCTCGCTCGTGTACTGATGGTCTGCATAGGAACTCTGGGCCAAGCCAGGTTCAGTAGTTGAGAGAAGCAGAGCGAATGAGCTAAGCCAAAAGACCGATAGCGATATGAATGAGGGCGTCCGGTGTCTGATCTTCGAAATTATCACCCTCATCTAGCAACCCAGGGTGGTTTGATTAACAGATCAGGGTCTGCGTCAGGCTTAGGTACAAACTTCTGGGTACGACCGTACTGGTTGTCTCCTCCGAAAAGGTTGCCGTCGGAATCGACAGAAAACGTATGCACCTCAATGTATCCATCGGGTAATTCACGCGGGACGACCCAGGTGTAGAGCCGATTGCCCTCAAAATCCATCTTAATGAAGTTCACGAGGCGACCGGGACCGAATGCTGTGAACCAGATCGCATCATCATTGACAATGATATCCAAAGTCAGACCAAACCCTCCCCAAACATCAACAAACTCTACTTCTGCTGGATTGTCCGTTGTTCGGAACACGTTCACCCGACCGCCCGACCGATCTAGAGCGAAAATCAGGCCTTCAGGCCCAATACCCAGGGCGTGGATACCGTTGAACTGACCGGGGCCTTCGCCAAAGCCACCAAACTCTGAGATATAATTCCCATCCGCGTCTAAGATGATCACACGATGGTTATCAAGGCCATCAGCAACAAGAATCCTTCCATCCGGAAGGAATGCCACATCTTGAGGGCGCCCGAAATGCGTTTCGTCATCTCCGGGAACGTTCTTCTCACCCAATGTCTTGAGCAGTTCACTTCCATCATTGGAGAACACATAAATCTGATGGAAGGTTTCGTTAACGAGCCATACCCGGCGTTCTGGATCATATGGATTAATGCGGAGCCTGTGGGGTCCAGGCCCATCTGATCCTTCACAAAGGTGATCCCACTGGTCCCACATCTCTCTTACATTGCCATCACCATCAAGCGTGTAAAGACAGTGCTCCCAGACCCGCAAATCAGTAGCAAACAGAACATTGATACCGATAGATCCAGCAAACCCGGAAAACTCGGCAGGAATTGGGTCAGGGAGGCGGGTTTCACCTCGTTGGGCAACGAAAATTCGGTTTGGCGACTCTGCGAAAACACCTGAGCTGCCACCGAATGCAAAACCCTCTTCTGCAAACGGCTTGTGCCAGCCACTAATGATGCTGTAGGGGCTGGGTCCAACGGGCCCTTCAATTGGTCCGGTCGATTGAGCGCCTAGGGTTGATACTTGTCCAACAAGCATCAGTAGCGCTGATGCAGCTACGGTTCTGGAGATCTGAATCATCAAAATTTCCTACAGGAAGAGAGTTGGACTAATACAGGGTCACAACTAGTCAAACAGACGCTACTTCGGAGTAGCTACCGTGGCAAATCGCCCATAGTGACCACAAGCCCTTCCAAACCCCAACGAATCCAGGGGCAACCGGGCCTAGTAGAGGAGTGGCCCAGCCCGATCTTACTAGGCTAACTCTCTATCTTCCGCCAGGTGAGCGTACCGGTCGTTTGTCCTTCTGCGTTTTTCAAAGACAGCTTGAGTAAACCTTCATCCGTAAACTCGAAGTACCGGATGTTGTCTACCCCAGGCCAACTCCCCCGAGTCGGGGAACCTTCGACATGGTGGATCACGATTCCGTTTGGTAAGTCAAAACTCACTTTCCCCCAGTACGCGAACCCGCCTTGCACAAGCTCGCTCGATTCCCGAGCACGTGCTGGCAGGTCCTTGGGCATGCCAATGGCTGACATATTATCGTGCTCGTCGTAGAGGATTCTTCCGATATAATTCATATCAACAACTTCGCCGTTCGGACGAAAAGACTCGTAAATCACCAGCTCATAGTGCCCTACAAATTGCGCTTTAACGGCCTCTAAATCGCCTGTCGACGCATCCTGTGCAGTCGTACAAGCGGGTGCTACGATGGCAAGAACCATCCCCATTGGTAATAGCAAGTTTCTAGCTTTCATCAAAACTCCTCCGCTGAAATCTTCTGCAACGTCCATATCTGGCCGGGTATTAGTCAAGATACTTTGCTTAAAGGTGAAATTTCACATCCTCCCACTCATCTTGATAGCTAATCACCTGGAGTTGTTGAGCGTGAACTTCTGAGGTCGAAACCCCGCCTGAACGCTGTCCCCGCGCGCTGGATCTACGATCCAGGGGCCCGCCGCTTCAGCCACAAACAGGTTGCCATCCAAATCAACCGCAAGATTGTGCGGCCTTCCCAATAGTCCCGGACCTGTCCCTGGGCCACCAAACTCGTCGACCTTCTCCAAATCAGACCTTCTTAGCACAACGATCACATGTGAACCACCGTCAGCGACATACAGATACGTTTGAGCATCATCGGATGAGAAGCCTACTGAGAATGCTGCTTCACGGCCGCACTCCGGTACCTCAGGTTGATCCTCGGGTGCGCACCGCTGGCGAAGAATCTTCTCGGTGACGAACGTGCCGTCTTGCCGAAATACCTGGATGCGGTTGTTAGCCCGATCCGCTACATAGATCAAGCCATCTCTGGAGCCAGAGATACCATGCGGAGTTCGGAATTGACGTGACGGTTCCCCCGCAGTCGGGTCCGGCCGGTACGCGTCGTCAGGTCGTGCTCCGTATGCTCCCCAGTGACGCAGGTATTCCCCAGTCTCACCGTCGAAGACAATTACTCGACGGTTCGCGTATCCATCCGCCACAAAGACCTCGTTGTCATCTGGATCAACCCATATTTCAGCTGGTCGCCCCATAAGCTCGGTATCATTACTTCCACCGGTCTCATCAAACCGACCAATCGTCATAAGGTGCTGTCCGTCTCTCGAGAACTTCAGCGTAAGATTGCTCTCACGGGCATTAGTCCACACGAAATCGTTGTGGTCAATAAATAGCCCGTGGATAACACTCCAATTCCCCTCTGGTCCACGCGCGCTCCAACTCTGAACCAGGGTCCCATTCCTATCCCACTCCGCAATCTCGCTACGGCTGGACGTCCAAACATGACCCCGCGAGTCAGTTGCGATTCCGATTATTTGTCCCCACTCAAAGTTTGGGGGGAGCATCGGCCAACTCATATCAGTCTCGAAAGAAGGCAGAGCAACTTCCATCTCATTGGTATCAGGAGCCGCACAGCCCCCTATCATGAGAAGTAATGTCGTCGTCATAACTGTGACGTACTTTATGGGAGCGGTCATCTGCTTCTCCTCTAGAAACACGATGTTGATTCAGAAGGCAACACTATCGTACAAGCGATTTCTGAGTGATCCATCGTGACTTTGGTTTCGTGTAGCGGCAAGAGTGGAGGGCTCAGATCTTTTGAGTCACCTGGTTCAGCGGCTGACGCGCGCAAGCTCTAACAAGATCGTTCTCACCTCATTCGCCTTTCCAGCTTCGTCCAGCAAGGCCCACAGTCGGTTGATCGTCCGTTCGTCTACATAGCCAGCTACCGAAGTCTGCCATCCTTGATCCGATCGGAATCGGTCAACAGCATCCATTGCATCAGGACTATAGACCTCTGCACCTGGACCTTCGAGCGGGAGCACAAGCATATCAGGGCGGAAGTAACCTAGTGCATGCAACATCACTTTCAGCTGAAGGACATCACGGCCCGCAAACTGCCGTAGCGTCCGAAAGCCAAGAGTCTCAGACACTGAGTCATAAATACGTCGGACTTCACGAACAGGCTCGGAATGCTCACAGACATTGATGTCGACAGTCACGCCATCTGGTCGCCGTGACCTACCTGGACGGGGATCAGCTACGAGGACAGCTGCGGATTGTGTGTCCCCATGCCGTCCGTCTCCGCCGATAACCTGACCAGCATACAGTGCTTCGATCATCCGGTCCGCAAGATGTCGAACAGACCCTTCACTAGCACGGAAGGCCTCCACGACTCGATCAACTACTTCTGTGCTAACAAGGGAATTTCCTTGGACCGCAAAGGTTGACCCAGTTCGCTCCGCGACCCAATCACCCTGAGACTCAGCACCATATTGGCCAGATCCAGTCCACTGTGCGGTTCTCCCCAACATGTCGATCACCCCAACCTGCCTACGCTGCCGCCCATCGTCAGCAGCAACAACGCGATCCATTGCCTCCTGGGGGGTAAGGCCTTGCTCTAATAGATCAAGTAAATCGTTCCCATACTCCAGCCGAGTTCCACCTTGAGTAGCTACTGCACCGACCCCTGGCCGTACCCATGGTACCGCATTCCCTACACAGGGACGTCGTGTGGTAACCGCCACACCAGATTCACCCGTAAGAGGGTCAATCGCGACGATGGAAAAAGTGTGGAACTCAAGCGTGGGACCCCAAGCTGCTGGTTCTTGAGCCAGAGTATCACCTGGAAGAGCAATCGCACTCACTGATAGAAGTGCAAAACAAAGTGAACGAGGAGTCATCCCGCAGAGTAATCTCACAGACAACAAACAGCCACCCAGCCTGCTCACCATAACGCAGTGCAACGGGAACAACGTGTTATCAAACTAGGCCTGGGTAGATTTGAAATGCCGACTTCACGCTTATCAGATACGAGCCGAGGGGAGCACTATCGCTTGCACAAGACCGCTCCTTACCGTCACTTGGGGCAAGGGTGCCCACTGCCTTGGGAGGACGTTGATGAACGCCACGCGGATGACTCGTTTCTTCTTGTTGTTCTTGGGAGCGTCGCTCCTCGGGACACCTCTCTCGGCTCAGAGGGTCCCACGGCTCGACTCCTACGACGGGGTCGTTGTCCGGATTCTTCAGAGCAATAACGCTGGCAACGTCCAACACATTATTGACCCGTTGACGAATGAGGTCGTAGGCACCATCGAGGGCTGTCCCAGGCCGCACAATCTCTTCGCACACCCTGAGGGGCTCTACTACTACTGCACGAGCGAGGTGGAGAATACGCTTGACGTCTATGACACCCGCTCTTTGCAACTCGTCGAGCAACTCCCGCTCACAGCTCGGCCGAACAAGGCGGCGATCAACAAAAAGCATCGCAAGATCTACGTCGGGATCGCCGCCGCACCCTTCGTCGATGTGTTCAGCCTGGACACACACGAAAAGCTCGGAAGCGTTCCTGTCACAACGGGAATCCACAACGTGTACGTGACTCCCGATGGCAACTGGGTCCTCGCGGGACTGAACGCCCGTAGCGAGAACTCGATCGAGGTCATCGACCCAAACATCGATGAGGTCGTTCGGACGATCTCGCTCGTTGACGACCAAGGCGTTCATCATACCGTGCGGCCGATGGCGTTGCTGAAGGCGGATGACGGCTCGACCGACAAGTTGTTCGCGCACGGCTCCGGCGTGAACGGCATCTGGGTGGTCGACTGGGAGACGGGTGAGAAAGAGCGAATGCTCTTCCCGCCACCGCTCCCGGCGTGGCAGCGCAACGCAGACGGAAACCAGGGAGCGCCGATGCACGGCCTCGAGGTGCTCCCCGACCGCTCTGCCGTGTGGGCCTCAAGCCGGCTAGACAGCCGCATCTACGGCTGGTCTCTCCCGGACTACGAATTCCTTGGCGGGATAGAGGTCGGGCCCACGGCGAACTGGATGACATCGACGCCTGATAGCAAGTACATGTACGTCGCGGTGTCCGGGTCAGACTACACGATCGCGATCGACCTCCAGACCCATGAGATCATCGCCAAGATGCAGACCGGCGCGCGGCCCGCCCGTATCGACGTCGCGATCCTTCCGCCCGACCGAGTGAACGACAGTGGGAGCGGCAGCCGATGAGTAGAGACAACGACTGGATCGATCGCACAATACGCCTCGCTGCACTCGTGCTCGTAGCGGGGCTAGGCGTCTTCGCTACCGTTGGTCTGACTCGTGCACCCGACGACGTGCCCGTGCCGGGAGTGACGGAAGATCGCTCGGCCACAGGCGCCGCGGACTTCGACTACTACCGCCAAAACATCGAGCCGATGTTCGTGAGACCTCGTGGTTACCCGAACGCGGGCGGAAGCCCCGCGTGCGTCATGTGCCACAGCTGGCAGACGGGTCTACGATTCGCGCTCGCTGATATGACGGAAACGCCTGACGGCTGGACGTGGACCGCTGGCCAATCCCAGGCCAACTATGACGTCGTGACCAAACTCGTGAACGCTTCGAACCCCGCGAGCAGCAAGCTCCTAACGAAACCTCTGGCGCAGCAGGCCGGTGGCGAGGGCCACTCGGGCGGTAGCTACTGGGATTCGACGAGCGACCCCGAGTATCAGGTCGTGCTCCAGTGGATCGATATGCTCCCGACCGAGTATTTCACACCTCCCCCGGAGCCTGAGCTCGACTTCGAGTTCTACCGCACGTGCGTCCAGGACATGATCCAGAGCCCGAAGTACGGGCAACTCTCCTGCACAGTCTGCCACGCCGGCGGCTCGATCGGCTTTGCACCGCGTCCCGCGAATGGCACCTCCTGGACGGAGCAGGAGGCGCGCCGGGGCTTTGAGGTCGTGAAGCGCCTGATCGTGCCCGGGAATCCGATTCAGAGCCGATGGATGCTCAAGCCACTCCACCTGGACGGAGGCGGGTCGTACACGCACAACGGGCCCCGCAGATGGCTATCAAAGGACGATCCCGAGTGGCAGATGCTCGCAGCATGGGTGAGGGGAGAGCGCACAGGTAACGACTGCTCGATGTAGGGCTTGGGCCGATTAGGGAGGACATCGCAACTGCCCTGAAGCGTAGACAGTCCCTTCGCCGCAACCGAACGTCCGAGATCGGGCTCGTAGCCAGCGAGTAGCCTATTTCACGTCCTGGCGTTCCGAAAGCTCAATCTCGTAGTCACCAGTAGCGGGGCCGGGATCACCGGCTAGAGTCGAGACCCGTATCACGATGAGAACCGGCGAATCGACGTCCGGCACCGTGAACTCCAGGGAGTCCTCGAGGGCAGAGCCCGCACCGACCAGGGGGAGCATATCGAAGTAGTCGTCGTAGAAGTAGATATTCAGATCCGCCGCCAACTGACGCGATCGAACGACGACGCGCGCCTGTGCTCCCGGAACAGCCGAGTACCGGTAGTCGTCAAAGGCTCGACCATTCTGAGTCCGATCACCCGGACCCAGGGCGCCCAAAAGGGTCTGGCCCGGCACGATGGGCTCCTGGGCCATGCCCACAGCAGGTGTCATGAGCATGAGGATGGCTAAGGTCCGTACCATTCAAACTCCAACGAAGGTCGTGAGATAAGGAATCACCCGGCTGTAAGCCTTTAACGAGGATATGCGCTGCATGGTCATGACAGGACTTCCTCCAAAAGCTGAGCTGCGGCCCCAGCTCCCTCGGTAAGCGCACGAGTCGCCGACATGTACCCGCTCAGTTCTGAGTGACCGAACTGAACACGACCGAAGCCTCGTTTCACTATATCCTTAGGTGCGTCATTCCCTTCCACCCCGAAGTGAAATCCCGGTTGTGGTGAAATGTACGCGTGACCCCAACGGTTCAGTACGATTCCAGCAATGTCGGACTCCGCATCGAATCCCGAAGAAGCAAACATGCGCGTCATCTGCTCGACGATTTCAGCTTCATACTCTCCATACGACTTACTCAGTAATTCAGCTCGGCCTAAGGCCCCCTGCTCCTCGATAGAATAGCCGGGATAGTTGAATGGAACGTAGAAGGTCATGACAATTGGCTTGTCCGGATCGAACGGCTGCGTGGAGTCTCCTGTGATCATTGGTCTGCGAATCGAGAAAAAGTCGCCGAAGCCGTCGAACCAGCGACCGGACGAAATCCCAAGTCGATCCAAGAAACGCCAATTCCGGAGCGCGACGTTCACGACAAGGACTGGAGCGTGATAAAAGTGCTCATACGCCTCGGTGATCGCCGTGGGCATGTCGCTCACGATATTCCGAGCAACCCATCCACCGATCGACATGACAACTGCCTTTGCTCGGACGCGGCTGATCTTGCCATCCCTGTAGTAGGTCACGTTGACGTGCTCGGCGCTCTCCGCAGGACCTTCATGGCTGACATCGATCGCTGTGGCGTTCAGGCGGATTCTGAGCGATTGCCCTGATCGGTCCAGAGCCGAAAAATCGATAGGATTGGTCAGGATATTCTCGAATGTCGCACTACCTTCGATGCTCTCCGGAAGGAGATACTTCACGATATGGCGCATAATCCCGGTGTTTCCCCCCGGAAAACTATAGACCCCCACATCATGGTCGTCCTGACTGCTGTCATATCGGTAAGGGGCCTGGGTCCCCGGGAGTTCCAGATCTTTTGCTGAATACGCCGAATAGACGTCCGCTCCCACACCCCCCATAGAAATAGCAATCACAGGATCAAAATACTCCGTGACTCTGGGGCTGTATCCCATCACATCTTCAAGAAGCTCCTTGTAGGACATGCTGTCGAGCCAGCGGTCGAGATCCGCTCCCTCGTAGAACTGCTCCTCGTCTCGGAAGACCCGGTTCAACTCCTCCTTGAAGTCATCAGGCCAAGGCATCCTAGCTAGGTTGTCCTGTCTGGGATTGATTATCCAGCGGGCCTCAGCACCTTCTCCTACGAAGTAGCCTGTGTCGTACCTTTCCTCCTCCCAGTACATCCCGTAGTAGTTTTCGAGAGGGGCCCTCACCGTTGTCTGCGCCCGGTCCTGATCTACGAACTCGTATTCGAATGGCAGACCGGTGTCCCTGAAAATATCTGCGATCAGGCCGCTACTCCCCACTGGAGGGGGACCAAAGTCATTCGAGCCCTGCGGTCCATAGAGTCGGTAGCCATCTACATCGAACTCGTTCTGCTTGGCTTCGCCACCGAAGACGGGGTGATTGTCCAACATCAGGCAGCGGCCGCTACCCTCATTCTGCTTGTGAAACTGATACGCAGCTCCCATCCCAGAAAACCCACCACCGATGATGATCAGGTCATATTCTTCCCCTGTGTCCTCAATGCTCTCTATGAGATCCGGTGGGATACCATCACGGATCAGGTGAGCAGCATCTCGAACTGACGCCACGTTGCCATTGGAGGTCGCATAGTCGCCTACCCCACCATAACCGTCCCACGGGTCCATCATCCCGGGAGCGGTACGAGGCCTGGTGCATGAGCTGAGCAGGGCCGCCCCGAAACCCACCAGCGTCCCACCTACGAAGTCTCGTCTCGTAATGTCTGGAAGGGGCATCAGTTTCGGCCCGAGTCAGAAGTCCGTCCAACCTATTCGCTACTTAGTGTGCTTAGATGAGTTCCCACATCTATAGTGGGCCTGGGTAGATTTGAACTACCGACCTCACGCTTATCAGGCGTGCGCTCTAACCAACTGAGCTACAGGCCCCAAGGAGCCCGAGAACTTATAGTTTTCAATGAGTTCACTCAACCAACCCGTCCCTGAGGGCAGGCCAGCTCTGATGAAGTTCTCAACTCTGGGTATTAGGGTCAGTCATCGGGATTCCGTACCGCTCAAGTACTGGAAGCATAGTTTCGAAGTCATAGAATGTAAGCTGTTGAATCCGCAACAGTGCACGACGCCAACCCAGGTACGCATCAAGGAAATTGCTCGCCGTGTCTGACTCCCTCTGGAAACTTTGTATCAACTCTAAAGCTGAGATCGAGCCTTCCCGATACAAATCGATACTTGACACTGACAAATCATTTGCCAACGCCAGATTACCCTCCATCGCTATCGTGCGTGCTTCGAATTCCTCTACGTTTGTTACTTGATTCTGAACCTGAGAACGGATTTGCTGCTCTGCTTGTTCAATACGCAGTTGGACTTGGTCTAGCCCGATTCGGGAGGATGCAATGCTTGCGCTGCGCTGCCCCCAATCCCAGATAGGCAGGTACGCATTTACGTCTATTGTGTAGGTATTTGACGGCCTCTCCCACAGATCCCTAAAAGCCGGATCCTGCATCTCTCGCCCATAGCTCATTGCGAGATCCATCCTAAAGCTACCCCTGCTTCTCGTATTCTCCAGATTAATCTCACTTTCCCTGTAGGTAATATTCAGTTGCCTCATACGCGGGGTGAGCTGTAGCGCAAATTGTGTGGCCTGCTCTACGTCAATCTCAATTGGCCGAACATCAATAGCAGGTGTGAGAGTAATCGAATCAGATGGAGACAGGTTGAGGGTTGTCGTTAAACTCGCAGCCTGAAGTCGGAATTGGCTTTCCATCTGCTGCACCTGCTCCACAGCATTAGCCAATTCCACTTGGATTTGGCCTAGGTCAATGGCTCTTGTCGTATCCGTTAATGCCAACTCCTCTGCAGCTGCGACCGCTTCTGTGAGATTAGTCACCCGAGCCTCGTTGATGATCCTCTGATAGGCGGACTCAAAGAGCTCGAAATAGTCCCCAGACAAGTCATCTACAATTTCAACAACGTCATCATAGAATTCCAACTGAGTGTCCTCGAAGTCGAGTTCTGCTTCTTCGATGTTGTTCTTGAGGCTATTTGCCTGAAAGAAAGGCTGGGTGTACCTGATGAAGTAGCGGTTGTAGTACCGCAGGTCTTTGTCACCATCGGGTTCCGTCTGTGCGTAACGGTAGACCCTGTTATTCAGTGACAGATAACCGTTCGTCGGGTAACCGAAGAGGATGACGGGTTGGCGGATTGACAATTCAGCCTCAAGGCGCCTGGAGTCCTCATGAATGATCTCATCCCGTTGAAGCGTGGAGTTCCACTTCGTCTCGGAAATCGACCTTAAATCTGGTGCGGAGAGATTCAAGTCCACCCGTGAACGCAATCTCGCACGCTGCGCCTGCAAACGGAATCTGGTGCGATCGATACCCATATTCAGCTGGCGCACTCGGAAGCTGTTGCTTAGCGCCAAGTCGACCATTCCCTCAAGCGTGAGATCCACTACCCTACCCTGAACTTGGGCATGGACTGACTCACCAGCCATCAGAGAGGTAGATAGAAATGCAAAGATCACAAGCGATTTCAACTGTATCTTCCTCAAACCCATCTCGATATCTCCACTAGAAATTATTCTTCGACCCGACTACTCAGGCACACCTTTATATAAAGACACTCAAGCAACTATGGAATGTTAATGAAATCTGGCATTGGCCACTCACTCATTGTTGGCACTAGCTCTGGCTGATGATCGCTTACCCTGGGAGCCTAAGTGATATATGCAAATGATCGCCGACTCCTAAGTGACGAAGCGAATGAAAACCAAGTGCCCAAAATCCAAGTTCAATCGCGCGATTTCTCCATTCCGACCTATTGTCTGTTGCCAAGTCAAGCGAATGAATCAAGTCATCCTTCTGCGCGAAATGAAGATTCGCTTCATTAGCCGATAGGCCCATCAGTCGATAGTCCTCTAGCATAGACCCTTCAGACTGTCGGAAAGAACTCGGGTCAAAGACAATCACCGGACTAGCAGCTAAACGCAGTAGCGGATGAATCATCTGGTATTCCTCTCGGATCTCGTCCGGGACTGCATTTGTACTCGCAACGTATAAGACGGCGTAACCCGTATAGATGAACGCGATCGCGATCGCGCCCCGGATAAGCATATGCCGGATGATTCCCCGCCCGGGGATCATCACCCAAGCTCCTAGGAGTAAGAGTGGCACGGCCATAAGAGCCGCAGAGACTAGGGACAGTGATGCGGCAAAACCCCATGTGTGGTAGAAAAAAACACTACCCCTTACGAGTATCGCAAATAAAGTGGTAACGAGAATGCCCATTCCCATCACCCAACTCACTGATCGCCTTAGAAGGCTGCCGGGGTGATAAGTCATCCCAATTCCATCCTTCTATCAGGCCACATTAACGGGATCACTCGATAGGAGGCACTGCCTCCATAAGCAGCCCAAAAGCTTGATTGAGTGCTTGTCCGCCAGGTCCTGAACCTGTGTACTTGCCTAGCCGCACGACCACAAGGTCGTGAGTCGGAATAATGGTTGTACTCTGCCCACCAGCGCCTCTCATACTATAGGCGCTTTCAGGCAACCCCTGACTACCCTGACCGTTCACCCAAAAAAACGCTCCACCATATTGGAGTCGACCGTCCGAAACCCATGTCGGAGCGAGTGTTGAAGCGTATTCCACATAGCCTTCAGGCAGAATACGCTCACCATCCCAAACGCCGTCCTGAAGGTAGAGATTGCCGAGTCTGGCCCAATCACGCGCTGGCATAAATGCGAGCCCCTGACCAAGGAAGTTGCCCTGGGGATCCGTCTCAATGAGCCCATCCCTGATCCCAATTTTGTCGAAGAGATCATGCTGTGGGAACGAGTGATAGTCCTGCCCTCGGCCCTCCACTCCAAGACGAATCAGATAGCTAGTCAGAACAGGGTCAGTGTTCCTGTATCGCCCGATTGTATTGGGAGGCCACTCTTGCGGGCGTGTCGCAGCCCACTCGTAGGAATTCGATGTCGCTGTATAGAGATAATAATGATCAGCGTAGATATCGCGGTCATAGTCAGGATCACTCGGAGCATTGATCTTGATTCCGCTGGACATGCGCATGATGTCACCAATACGGATTTCTTGACGGGGGTCACCCGGCTCCTGCCATTCGGGTACCGGAGCAGGTTGCCATAGTTCATAGGTTCCCTGCTCAATGAGGACACCCATGAGCGTACCGGTCAAACTCTTGGTCATCGACCAACTCTCAAGGGGTGTATGGATGTCGATACCTTCACCATATCGCTCACCCAAGATGCGGCCCTTATATGTGACTACGAGCCCAAGTGTCCGGGCTTCGGCAGGACCGAATCCAATATCAAGAGCCTCTTCAACCTTCTCCATATCGATTTCAGATGGCCATGGCGCATCGGAAAGAACGTCACCCATCGGCCAAGGAGTTGTCGCTGCAGGTGGCAGGTTTCGCTCCACGGTAGTCGGTACGAAATGCACTGAGTCCTCGCCAATTCCATGGGCTACGCAACCTTGATTCTCATAGCGCTTCGCAGTTCGAGTCACTCCATCAGGAAGCGTAAGAGCTACGCGCTCCTGTTCGTAATCAACCACAGTGTCGACAACATGCCTGCGTTCATCGAATGGAGAGATGAACCCGCCAACATTGGCAGCTGCGTCAGCAGCATCCAAACCCGTAATGAAGACACCAGAACAAAGAATCTTTGCAAAACCCGCAGTCTGATGGTGTAACGCCTCACCCGGTGGAGGATTGTATTCTGTGTCGAGTTCAAATGCTTGTGCACGCGCGATAAGCGACTCAGTAGAGCCATCCGCATTCGGGATTTCTTCTTCAGCTACACCGCACGCCACAGACAAAATGCAAGTGGAGAACAATAAGGCTTTGATAGACGAGGCTGTACGCATATCACTGCTCCCAGTGTTGGTGGGCCCTGAACATATGCTGGGTTATAGCAGCGCGCGACGGACAGTTTATTCCAGTACGCCTTCTCCAGATGTCAGCTGGGCAAGCTGTTCTCTCAGCGTCTCTAGGGTCGTCGCGGGAACAGCGATCTGATATCTAACCTCCTCGCCGTAATCCTCATGCTCTACCAAGGCCTCCAGATCTTCCAGTAGCCTTTGAAGATTCTCTACATGGGGGTATGCGACTCGCACAGTAATGCGGACACGCTTGATCTTTGATTCGGTCGGGAGGGTTTGAAGTAACAATTTGACTCCACCAGCATAAGCACGAGAAAGTCCGCCAGTTCCGAGCTTCACTCCTCCGAAATAACGCGCACAAACCGTTACAATCTCACCCACCTCAGAATGCAGTAATACACTGAGCATGGGCCGACCAGCTGTTCCGTGGGGTTCACCGTCGTCGCTCATACCTATATGGGCAGTACTCCCTGGGGGACCAGCTACAAAAGCCCAGCAATGATGGGTCGCATCAGGAAACAACTCTCTCACCGAGCCCACAAAAGCATTGGCAGCATCAGCGTCTGGTGCATGCGCTGCAGTGGTGATGAAACGACTGCGCTTAATTACTTCCTCGACCGTGTAGATTCGCGAGGGAATAGCATAGCGGAGACCGGGGTCTGAGCTCACTCGACTCTAGCCGCCATGTTAGTATCCGAGTGTAGCGATCAATCCGCTGACATACGATCCAGGAACTGCCGCTCTGAAGGCCTCAAATTACCTGCACCTTCAGACTCCACCTTAGCTAGAAGTCGCACGACTTCTCCTCTGTTAAGCTCATGCAGTGAATCTAGGGCAATCCCCTTCCACCTCGCCGTAGCCAGGCGGTCCCCCACCATCCCTTTAGGTGAAGCATCAGAGTGGAGTTTCTTATCAAAGGCTCTCTTCGCAGCCCCTTTATGCCACTCCCACCACTTGATGAAAACAAATGCAAAAACGATTCCTCCGAGGTGAGCAAAGTGAGCTGTGCGAGAACCCATGGAGGGGTTCACTCCAGCATACAGAGATCCGAATACAAGCAGGGTAGCAAGAAGCCAAGCCTCAATGGGTAGGATAGCCCACAGATAGATCCGTACACGCGGCCAGTACAAAGCAAACGCCAAAAGGATGCCATACACCGCACCAGAAGCACCGACGACCGGGTACTGACGCGAGAATATGAAATGGAAGAGCGCTGCTCCTAACCCAGAAAGGAAGTAAAGCCAAAGGAATCCCTTCGCACCCAGCCTGTCTTCCACTCGGGGTCCGAAAAAGTAGAGGCCGATCATATTGAAAAGCAGATGCATGAGGCCCGCATGCAGGAACATGTACGAAACCAGCGTCCAAGGCCGAACAAGAATGTCTGGCGGATAGAAACTGAGAGCCAAATAGAGAGGGGGTATGACACTAGATACGGCAAACATCACGATGTTCGCGATGAGCAACTTTCGGACCCATGGTGTCATTGCGAGCATGTCGAGCCTCTATCCCTTCTTACCCGCCAAGTGTGTCTCAGTCTGAAGGACTTGATCCATTACCAGCTGAATCCTTTTTGTCTGATTCTTCCGGAGCTTCCCAAGAAATCTCATTACCGGGCACTAGTGCCGTGACCTGCCCAAAACGTAAGGGAGGTCTTCCCTTGTTCCCCAATCCCTCCAGGAACCATCATAAAATTTCGTTTCGTAACCCAGCAATCTGGCCGCGAAGTATGTGAAGCTCGCCCTCCATCCGACCATGCAGTACGCAACAACTGTGTCACCTTCCTCTGCCCCTGCAGAGAGAAAAAGCTCTGTTAATTGGTCCAGACTATGAACCGTCGGTAATGGCCTGCTTACCACAAGTTCTTCCCAATACATCTGGGCCGCACCTGGGATATGGCCTGGATTAGAGGTTCCACCCAAGCCCCCATCCTCACCCGTATACTCGTCGTCTGGCCTTGCATCGACGAGCGCAGTACCTGGATCAAGCAGTCTCTGATGAATCCAGTCAGCAGTAACAAGAATATCATCCTGCGCCACCAGGGAGATGGAGCCTCGATTGAACGTCGGTGACTCAACGGAAATCTCACGGCCATCCTCCTGCCATCCCCCAAAACCACCGTCTAGCATAGATACGTTACCCCGAAGCCCCATTACTTCGAGTGTCATAAATACTCTGGCTGCGAAAAGAGGATTCGGGGCATACACAACCATATGTTGACCCTCTGAAACTCCGGCCATTTCTAGTGCGTTATCGATTTCGGCTAGGGAACGCATTTCCGTACCCCATGCTGGGTCCCCTTCCCATACGATCTGGTTCATGTCAAGAAAACGTGCCCCAGGGATGTGTCCAGCCTCATACCTGCTTTTCTGCATATCAGCATGCAAGACCACCACTTGGGGATCAGCTAGATGGTCACTAAGCCAGTCTGCCGATACGAGTAGGCCGGGGTCTTCTTGGGATAGCTGAGGCAAGGCCAGCCAAGAAGCCATAATTATCACGAGTATAGACTGTGTCATCTCTTCTTTCCTCCAATCTCCCAACCATCTGTCCAGCTAAGGGATAATGCTTGGTAGATACGATAAGATGACAGCAGGTTAAGAGAGATCATCATCTAGTCAACGTGGTGCGAGTTTTTCATAGCTCACTCCCTGGAGAATGAATCTCATAAACTGCAGACATCTGGCCTTTCACTTTAGCACCTATAAGGCCTGGTTTACCTTGATTACCCCAAGGCAATACAGCGAGACGAAATAGAACTACAGCATATGACACAACTCCCGAACCCAATCCTGTCTGGGGATTTCCGAATTCCGTTCAACCGAATTCGTGCAGAGCATGTCGAGCCTGGCATCATTAAGGCTCTTCAAGAAGCTCAGGCCGATATTGATCAGATTACATCTGACACGTCAGAACCAACCTGGGATAATACCGTTGGATGCTTAGAGTTGGTCGGAGGCCGTCTTAGTGAGCGGATTGCACCGCCTACGCACCTTGTATCCGTTTCAGAGACGCCGGAACTCCGAGAAGCCTATAACGCTGTCCTACCGGAGATATCAGCGTTCTGGTCTAGTTTGCCCCTCAATGGACCACTCTGGGCGAGGGTGAAAGCTTACGCCGAATCTGAAGAAGCTGCTCAGCTCATCGGAATCAAAAAGCGACATCTCCAAAAAACTGTCCAGGATTTCATACGGGCTGGTGCAGATTTGGAGGAAGATGAAAAGAAAGAGCTCATGGCACTCAAGATTGAGCTCGCCCAGCTTGAGCAGGCGTTTAGCGAACATGTTTTGGATGCGACTGCTGAATATGAGTTGATCATTACTGATGAAGCCCGGCTTTCTGGTGTGCCAGAAGCGATGCGCAAGCGCGCAGAAGCGAAAGCGAAGGAACAAGGGACTGTGGGATGGCTTCTGACACTAGACTACCCGTCAGTCGAACCAATCGTGAAATACTGCGAAGACCGAGAACTTAGGCGCGAAATCCACACTGCTTTTGTGACCCGATGCCGAGCTGGAAAGTTCGATAATCGACCCCTTCTCGCCCGCATCTTAAGATTGCGAGATCGTATCGCCGAGCTTTTGGGTTTTAACGGTTTTCCGGACTACGTCCTTGAGGATCGCATGGCGAAGACCGGAGCGCATGCTATGTCTTTCGAGCGAGATCTAGTAGAACGTACTCGTCCTTTCTGGGTTCGTGACGCAGCTGAGCTTCGTACTGCCGCCAGACACCTCGGTATCGAAGAACTTAAACCATGGGACAGTGCTTATGTGACCGAGAAACTCAGGAAGGAACGCTATAACATCGACGACGAAATGCTGAGGCCTTATTTCCCCCTACAACAAGTCCTAGAAGGAATGTTTGAGATCGTTCGTATGACCTTCGGTTTTAGTGTAACAGAGTTGGATATTGAGGAAGTTTGGCATGGGGATGTTCGGTATTATGAAATCTGTAATGAGTCAGGCGAGAAGGTGGGTGCCTTCTATACTGACTGGTTTCCACGTAAGGAAAAACGTCAAGGAGCGTGGATGAACCATTTCATCACTGGGGGACCGCGCAATGGAGGGTTTGCTCCCCACCTCGGCGTAATCTGTGGAAACTTCACACCTCCTGATGGAAATGAGGAAGCACTCCTTACGCATCGTGAAGTTGAGACCATCTTCCATGAGTTTGGGCACCTACTACATCACTGTACATCCCGAGTGGAGATACCTTCACGAGCTGGCATAAATGTCGCTTGGGACTGGGTCGAGCTACCTAGCCAACTCATGGAAAATTGGACTTGGGAAAAAGAAGCCCTCGACTTATTCGCGCGTCACCATAAAACTGGAGACACTCTACCGGACCAGCTCTATAAACGTATGGTAGCTGCTCGCCGCTTCATGGGAGGCTGGTCTCAGATGCGACAACTCTCCCTAGGGACTGTCGATCTTGAACTCCACGAAGAGCTAGCACCCCTACTAAGGACCGACGCAGCAAACTACTCCGAAGAGGAAGTTGACCTAGTCCAGGGAGACCTCGTCATGGAATTTGGCCGTGAGCGCTTCGAGTCGTTCGTGATCGGACCACACTTCGCGGAACTTCATATCCTACCGGTATTCACTCATCTCTTCTCTGGTGGATACGCCGCAGCTTATTACAGCTACCTCTGGTCCGAGGTGCTGGATGCAGATGTTTTTACCCGTTTCCGCCAGGAAGGAATTTTCAACCGCGAAACTGGTCAAAGTTATGTGAACTCAATTCTATCACGAGGTGATTCAGCTGAACCGGGAGCCCTATTTAAAGAATTCATGGGACGTGACCCAGATCCGGACGCCCTCTTAGATCGGAACCTCGGCCCCAAACCCGCCTAGAAAGGTACATGAGCAAACTATCTTCGATCATCGCGGTAGCCGCACTCGCTTTAGGGTTAGGCTCCTGCGATACCACAGCTCTAGCCTATGGAGATGCGAACAGCATCATCGCGGTCATGCGTCCAGAGCTGTGGGAAGAGGTGTCTGAGGACGTATACTCTGCGCTCGAGCAGACGATTAGGACGGTGCGTAACGAGAAGACCTTCACGGTCACGTATCAGGACCCATCTGGTGATTACTGGGGTGACCTGCGCCGTTTTCGCCAGATGCTCTTGATCGGCACCTTGGCGGATAGTTGGATCCAAGAAGCTTTAGACGGCGATAATGAAGATCCCTCAATGACTAGACTTGGTATCCATCAAGTTGGGGATGTCTGGGCACGGGGGCAGCAGGTCACTGTTGTGCTATTACCAGATGATGGAGGTGTTGGGGAGCTGACCCTCCACCTTGCTGAAGTTCATGAGCTACTCGACGAACAATTCCGTACCTACGCGCTGAACAGAATGTATATGTCAGGAGCTGACACGGCGCTGGCGGATACATTGGCAATCGAGGCCGGGTTCAGCCTCATTCTGCCAGCGGTATACAGGTGGAATCAGTCAGACTCGGTATTCCTTTTCCGAAATGACAATCCCGACCCTTCTGAACTGATTCGTCAAATAGGAGTCACTTGGAAAACTCCTATCCCATCTGCTATACAGCAGGAAACAGTCTTAGAATGGCGATCGGAGCTAGTAGCTGGTCACTACTCTGAGCCCCAAGACCATGCTCTTGAAAATGTGTCCTCAGGACCAATTGAGCACTTGGGAAATAATGGCTATCAAGTACAAGCTGAATGGAGGAACCCGCCGGACCGTGGCTGGCCAGCAGGAGGAGTGTTCATCACTCGAGTAATCGTTTGTGAGAACCAGAACCGAAGCTATTTATTGGACTCCTGGCTCTATGCCCCTGGAAAAGAAAAATACGAATACATGATTCAGCTCGAGACGATCTTAGATTCCTTCCAATGCGGTTCTGCTTGAGGGTGAAAGGCCACACCTGAGGTGTGAGTAACCCTCAGTAATAAAGCGATAAATACCGAACCAACTGCATTAATTAATGTCGTCTCAGCAACACTTTCCCCTGTAACTACCCATTGCCCTGTATAGGGCCTCCCAGAGTGATTGGCATCTCCCTTCTACCTCCGTAGAATGGTGGCTTCCCGATCCTAATCGCCTCCGGAGTAACAAGTAGTGAGCTTCGTCCATCTGCATACCCATTCTGAGTTCTCTCTACTTGATGGCGCTAACCGGATTGGAGACCTGGTTTTAAAAGCTAAAGAGCACGAAATGCCGGCACTCGCGCTCACTGACCACGGATGCATGTTCGGTTCGTGGAGCTTCCATAAGAAGGCGACTAGCGAGGGACTCAAGCCCATCATTGGTATGGAGGCGTACGTTGCTCCTGGGGATCGGCGGGAGCGATCCAAGTCCGGTGTTGGGGGACGAGCATACTACCACCTGGTGCTACTCGCTCGTGACCGGATTGGCTACCAGAATCTCCTTAAACTCTCTTCGCTCGGATACACAGAGGGCTTCTACCATAAACCACGTGTAGATCGGGACGTCTTAGCCCGCTATCAAGAAGGCTTAATCGTTAGTTCAGCTTGCCTGGCTGGTGAAGTTGCTCGCCACCTCAACGCAGATAACTGGGCCGCAGCTAAAGAGACAGCTGAATGGTACGCAAACGTTTTTGACGGCCGCTACTACCTTGAAGTGCAGGCGCACGACTCCGCAGGGCAAGCGGAAACTAATAAGAAGATCTTCACGTTAGCTGACAAACTCGGGCTCCCTGTGGTTGCCACGAACGATGCACATTTCTTGCGACCAGAGGATCATGAAGCGCACGACGTCCTCCTCTGCATTGGGTTGGGTAAGGATCGCGATGACCCTAAGCGCATGAGATATGATGAGGGCCTCTATTTTAAGAGCGCTGACGAGATGGCATCGCGGTTCCCTGATCGACCCGATGTTATTGAAAACACGTTAAGAATTGCTGATGAAGTCGACCTCCTCTTCGAGAAAAAGTACCACCTACCAGAGTTCCCTCTTCCGGACAAGTACTCTGACCCAAACGACTACCTAGAACAGCTCACCATTCAGGGAGCGAAGAAGCGCTACGGCGACCCACTACCACCAGAAGCTCAGGAAAGACTCGATTACGAAATTGGGGTGATTAAAGGCACAGGTTATGCCGGATATTTCCTGATCACCCAGGATTTCATTCAGTGGGCTCGCAACCAGAACATCCCTGTTGGACCAGGTCGGGGCTCAGCTGCAGGATCACTCGTAGCTTACGCGTTGGGCATCACCAACCTGGATCCACTCAAGTTCGGACTACTCTTTGAGCGGTTTCTGAACCCGGAACGTATTTCGATGCCAGATATAGACATCGATTTCTGTTACGAACGTAGAGGCGAGGTCATTGAATATACCCGTCAAAAATATGGGGAAAATGCGGTTGGTCAGATTATCACATTCGGAACAATGAAGAGTCGCGCTGTCATTCGCGATGTGGGGCGCACACTTGGATTTGAGCCCTCTGAAACTGACCATATTGCCAAGTTAATTCCGAACCAACCTGGTAGTGCCTTCACGGTCCAGGAAGCAGTCGAAAACCTCAAAGAGGTCAAGAGCTTATACAAGTCCGACAACCGACATCAACAGCTATTTGATTACTCGATCACTCTAGAAGGGCTCGCTCGTCATGCGTCGGTCCATGCGGCCGGTGTGGTGATCGCACCAGGTCCTCTCGATGACTACGTACCGGTCAGCGTCCAACCTGGAAAGAATGGTAACGGCAGCAATGCGATGTCAGTTACCCAATATGATATGAATGGCCTAGAAGAGGTCGGGATGCTCAAGATGGACTTCCTAGGCCTCAAGACACTTACGGTTATCCATGATGCAGTAGAAATGGTAAGGGAGAGGTATGGAAACCTTAGTAATCCTGATAGCGAAGAGGTCTATGATACAGTAGACGACATACCATTAGATGATCGCTCAGTCTACGAAATGTTGGCTCGTGGAGGGACTTCCGGCGTCTTTCAATTCGAGTCTAACCTCGCGAACGATAAGCTTCGGGCGATGAGGTGTGACCGTTTTGAAGACTTGGTCGCGACGAATGCTTTAATCCGACCAGGTCCTCTCGACTCTGGTATGACCGATGTCTACATCGACCGAAAGACAGGCAAAACAGACGTCACATACCCGCATCCTGATCTAGAGAACATCCTCGAGTCCACTCATGGAGTGATCGTCTATCAGGAACAACTGATGCGGATCGCATCAGAACTTGCTGGCTTCACCCTAGGAGAAGCAGATGTGCTCCGTAAGGCCGTCGGGAAAAAGATCAGCTCTCTTATCAAGGAAGAACTCAAGAAATTTGTCGACCGTTGTGTCGAGCGGGGTGTCGATAAGCTGATCGCGATCGAGCTTGGAACTCAAATTGAGACCTTTGGTCGTTACGGTTTCAACCGAAGCCACAGCGCAGCATACTCATTGATTTCTTACCATACGGCCTGGTTGAAGGTGCATTATCCGTCGGAGTTCATGGCCGCGCTTTTATCTTCGTCAATTGATAACACCGATAGTGTCGTAAAGTATATCGGTGCATGCAGGGACTTGCCCCGCTACGTGCCCGGCCTGAAAGAGCCAATTGAAGTCCTCCCTCCAAACCTAAATGAGTCGGGATGGAAATTCACAGTTACAGAAAATGGGCAGATTCGGTTTGGATTGGGCGCCGTCAGAGGGGTTGGACAGGCAGCGGTCCGTTCAGTTCTTGAGGCACGTCCAAATGGGAAATTTAATTCACTCTTCGAATTCCTTGAGCGCATTGATATCCGATCCCTTAATAAACGAGCGTGCGAAGCACTGATCGCTGCGGGCGCGATGGATGAGTTTGGAGGCCGAGCACAATTACTAGAAAGCCTTGATACTGCATACGGTGAAGTACAGGCACGTCAGTCAGAAATTGCATCAGGACAAGAATCTCTGTTCGGAGACACTTCGTCACTTCCTCAAGCAGAACCACCGCTCCGAGAGGTTCCAGAATGGGCTGAACAAGACCGTCTTGCTCGTGAAAAAGAAGCTCTGGGATTTTTCATCTCAGGACATCCCTTGGATCATTACCGAGATATAGTGGAGGCCTTTGAGCCGGTCTCAAGTAACACGCTCGTTGAACGTGCAGGACAAAACGTTGATTTGCCTTGTGTCGTCACAGCAGTAGCGAGACAGATTTCTCGGCGTAACAACTCAGAGTGGGGCAAGATCACCGTAGAGGACTTCCAGGGAACCGCGACGATCCTAGCTTTCGGAGAAAACTGGGAAGCATACAAGGATGTGCTCCAACAAGACGCTGTTGTCCTACTCTCAGGCAAAGTGAGCGGCCGGGAACGTGATGAAGACGACCCTCCAGTCTTCTTGGATTCGGCTCGCCCCCTTGAGGAGCTTACGGGAAGCGGAGAACTATCTGTAAAAATCGAACTGGACTTTGGGCGCGATACGGATTTGACAGAAGAAGTCTTCAAGAAAGCGAAACAGGTGCTTGCCTCCCACCCAGGAGCGTCGCCCGTTTTGGTGCAAGTGGGCTTGGACAACGGTGCCCCAGCCCCACATTTCCGATCTCGATCCCTTAAGGTCAGCTCAAATAGTCAAACCCTTCAACAACTCCGCAAAATCTTTGGTCATGGTAAGATCAGGCTAGTCAGGACGGTGGAACCAAGCTCAGAATTCGTCGTTGGTCTGTAAGAAGGCGCACATATACACCTACAGCGATTACCCTTCCAATCGGCACTGATCCCTAGGAAGTTATGACCCTCCCTATATCAAGGGCCGAACCAACAACCCCAGGTGGAATAGCCAGAGTATGAGCGAAACCGAAAACACTCAGGTCTCGAAGATATCGAGACAGGTCCTAGAAGATCTCGGTATCGAAGACACCAACCTCGGAGGATTTGCAGGTACTTGGATTGGGTCAGGTCCTGACCTAGACGTCTATTCCCCTATCGATGGTTCTCGCCTCGCTACTGTGACCCAGGTTACTGAAGATGAGTATGACCAAGTAGTAACCAGAGCTAAGCAAGCATTTCTGGAATGGCGTAAAGTACCAGCACCCAAACGTGGTGAAGTCATCCGGCAACTTGGGAATCGTCTCCGTGAGAACAAGCATTCTCTTGGTGCCCTGGTCACTCTAGAAATGGGTAAGATCAAGGATGAGGGTGAGGGTGAAGTTCAAGAGATGATCGATATCTGTGATTTCGCGGTAGGGCTCTCCCGTCAGCTTTACGGCCTGACAATGGCGAGTGAACGACCCGACCACCACATGAGGGAGCAGTGGCACCCTCTCGGTATCGTGGGCGTAATCACAGCCTTTAACTTTCCCGTAGCAGTATGGAGTTGGAACGCTGCGATTGCTGCAGTTTGCGGCGATTCCACCCTATGGAAACCAGCGTCAGGCACACCATTGACTGCACTGGCTGTAACAAAGATTGCTGCAGACGTCTGCATCGAGAATCAAGTGGATCCAGCTATTTTTTCTCTGGTGGTTGGTAAGGGCTCCACCGTGGGTGACCGCCTACTACATGACAGACGCCTACCACTAGTATCGGCCACAGGATCTTGCCGTGTAGGTGAGCGGGTCGCGGAAGTTGTCGGCAAACGCCTCGGTCGGACCATACTAGAGTTGGGGGGCAATAACGCCATCATAGTGACGCCTAGCGCTAATATGGACTTGGCTATCCCCAGCATTTTGTTCGGTGCTGTTGGAACAGCGGGACAGAGGTGCACGAGCACCCGCCGTATCATCGTGCATCGGAACATCCAAGACGAACTTATTAGGCGGCTAGTGAAAGCCTACGGAGGTATACGGATCGGAGACCCGACTGATGGTGAAACGCTTATGGGTCCGCTTGTAAACCAACAGGCAGTGGATGACCTCCTCGAAGCTCGAAGCAAACTCTTGGAAGAAGGCGGAGAGATCATCTATGGTGGCACACAACTCGTTGGGGACGAATACCCTGGTGGCCTCTATGTCACACCATGCATCGCTACAGCTGAGAACCACTACGAAATTGTGCAGACGGAGACGTTTGCGCCGATCCTATACATTATCAGTTACGGGTCTTCCGACGCTGGACCAGCACAGGCAATCGATGAGGTACAGCAAGCCATCGAACTCCATAACGCTGTGCCACAAGGGCTCTCTTCAGCAATCTTCAGTGAGAACTTCCGAGAGGCAGAGTATTTCTTATCTCACCGAGGATCAGATTGCGGGATCGCTAATGTGAATATTGGCACATCCGGCGCTGAGATTGGTGGGGCTTTTGGAGGAGAAAAGGAGACAGGGGGTGGTCGTGAATCTGGATCAGATGCCTGGAAAGCCTATATGCGTCGCCAAACTAACACCGTGAACTGGAGCACAGAGCTTCCTTTAGCTCAGGGCCTCTCGTTCGAGGTCGACTAGTAGCGAGAACTAGATACATGGCTGACGACTATCTCCAAGTCGCCCTAATCACCGAGGTTTTCTTCGATGATCCTACCGGAGAACGACTTCAACGGGCGCTCGTCGATGCACAATCCCGAGGGGCTGACCTAGCTCTATTACCTGAGATTCCATTGAACCGATGGTCGCCTGCATCTAAGCAAGCCATCGATGAAGATGCGGAAGAACCAGATGGATGGCGCCAAACCCTCATGGCCGAAGCAGCTAAGTCAGTTGGAATTGGCCTCGTAGGAGGAGCAATTATCCGAGATCCAGATACCGGGATCCGCTATAACACTGCTCTACTCTATGACGGCAAGGGAGTTTGTCATGCCCGTTACCGGAAGGTCCACCTTCCAGAAGAAGAAGGTTACTGGGAGACAAGTCACTATATGCCTGGCACCGAACCACCTCAGGCAATCTCCGACACCTTCTCTCTCACGGTAGGGCTACAGATATGCTCTGACGTCAACCGTCCACAAGGGTTCCAGATTTTATCATCCGGAGGGGCTGAGGTCGTTTTCGCACCTAGAGCGACCCCGCCCGAAACGTATGAGCGCTGGCGACTCATCCTTCGTGCAAATGCAATCATGAGTGGGGCGTATGTACTCTCGACGAACCGCCCGCGCCCAGAGGGTGGGGCACCTATCGGCGGCCCCTCTCTTGCAATTGACCCATTTGGGCATGTGATGATAGAGACCAGCGATCCCATCGCTCTAGTGAAGCTCGAACGTAGTATGGTCGAACAAGCCAGTAGGGATTACCCAGGTTATCTAGATCGCTTCCCAGACGTCTACGCTAAGGGATGGCTCAAGCTCACGGAGTAATCTGATTGTCAGGCTAAGGCCTGCAGAGCTCTAAATCCTTTGTCACTACATCGACATTGACTACTACAGGCAGCTGATCCTCAAGAACTCGGCTCAATACTCTCCAATTTAGGTGCTATACGGTCGACTCTATAGGAACCAATCCTGTATATGACCTCGTCGCCTGTGGAACGTGCCCACCGATCTGAGTCTCCGGTACCGATGGTTACTAGAGCAAGAACATTACCGCTTTCGTCATATGCGGTTGTAACACCCCCCTGATCCATCACTTCGAGAGAGTCTCCCTCCTCAAGGAACCCAACAGCTAAAAGGCTGGCTAACTCCGACATGACTCCATTCACAGCCGAGGAGCTCGTTTCACTCCCATTCTCGAACGTCCAAAGGCTGTCACCTCTGACCAGCGTATATGCCTCAGCATCACGCTGGATTTCTATTCTGGTAACCGCAGCCGTGTCGATCCCGACCACCCTCTTGCTTCTCCATTCATTTGGCAACCTCCGAACATGGGTTCGTAGATCACCCTCTAGGATATAGACCTCATCCTCATCCGGAAGTCTCACATAGGTCGTCGAAACTCTGGGGCCTGCATCACCCACCAATATTGTCTTGATCACACCATCTACATCGAATTCGATTGACCAACCGGCGTCAGCTGATAGTCCCATGCGATCATGGTTGCTGGGGTTCGAAGCTACCAGATCGCCAACTTCAAAGGTCAATATTGCCGTCCATAAACGAAAAACAGCCGCAGAGTCCGCCTGATAACCATTCACAGTCCAGTTATCGAGCCCACCAGACAGCTCCGAGTTATAGTCTGGACCATTCATGCGGACTGATGTAACAGACACTTCCGAGATATCGTCAAAGAATGTGGCGATATCTCCAGAAGCACCCCTTCCTCCATCCCCCTGACTCGAGAACAGTGCCGCGACAGCCCAAAGTCCAGCTATAACAACCAGCGCACCGACCAACGTCTTAAGTGTCTTTTCGCTCATGCCACGACTTCCTTCCATCGAGACTCAGCACGACGTCTTCGGCCAGTCACTCGGTAGACCCCTATAAGAACAAAAAGTAGAGGGACCCCAACTAAATTCATCCACTTAAGCATCACCTTACCATATTCGGAATTGAATACAAAAGTCGGGGGCGTTCGGTCTTGGGAACGAATCCGTATCAAGGATTCGTCTTGGGCTAACCAGTCAATCGTATTGGCGAGAAAGATCAAGTTTGATGGATTACCCTGCAGGAACTGAAACTCAGTGAAGGTTGCATCACCTACTACGATGACTCTCCCCCGTGTTTCTCCTTCATCTGGAGTAAGCGCAACCGCTAGCGTACGCACACCAAGTTGATCCGGTGCAGCAGCCCACTCTTGATCAGGGGCGATTGACTCCATCGGAGCACGTGTGAACCCGGATGGTGTGGTTTCCCAAAGAGGTGTTACCTGGGCTGTATCTGTTATCTCCAGTTGAGCGGCCCACGCAAAGGTGACGGCATTAATGCCCGAGGTGATGGCGTGATCAGAAGCCGGAATCGCTATGGGCCATAATGGATACGGGGCTATCACGTTGAAGAGTCCACGACGCCCCATAGACACATTTTCACTTGATTGCAGATCCGCCACCAAGCTTCCAGATAATTCCACACCGCGATCGCTCAACATGGACTCGAGGCCAGATCGCACAGGCAGTGGATTTGGCGTTTGAGGGTTGAGGAGAATCGATTCCATCAACAGAAGCGTGGCGCCACCCTGGTCTATGTATTCTTCAACACGCTGAACAGCTAAGCTATCCATCGTAGCCGTCGCACCTGCCACAATAAGCACTGCCGTTGACTCACCCGAAATTACCGAACCCGATTCACCTGCAATATTCACCGAACCGATCTCATACCGATCGCCTAAGCTTTCACGAAGCCCAGGAATATCATCTATCCCTTTCGTATCGAAGCCCTCAACAAAGCTGACTTGAGGGCGGGTCTCCGTAGTCATCCGGTAAATCGCTGATGCCAACCGAAACTCTAGATCATCGGTGCGTTCAATAAGTGGCATGACCTCCTGGTCATCCGCATAAGTCATCGCGAGACCGTAGTACCCTCTCCGAATCTGGAATTCGTCATCCCTTAAGACGTTGAATTCAATCGGGAAAATACCAAAGGCGGACGCTTCACCTGCTGCATCTTCATCATCATCCGGATTCAGTTCATTCACCACCACACTTCCACCTGAAGCTGCCCGCATATCTGCAAGCAAATCCCGAACGTCGCGGAGTTGAATCTGGATTTCAGGAGGCAGCTCCGCAGAAGCGTACAACTTTATCTGGACAACATCATCGATCTCACTAAGCAAATCCTCTGTGCCCTCAGAAAGGGTATAGAGATTCTCAGCAGTCAGGTCGATCCGGCCTCGGACATAGCTCCCAAGAAGATTGGCCATTAGCACTAGTACGATGAAAACAGCCGAGCCCAACCGCAGTCTCTTAAACTCAGGTCGAATGTGGCTTAGTCGCTCTCTACTCACTGCTCCAACAGCTAACACTAGGAACAGAGCGGTGGTGGAGACGAAGTAGAGGACATCCCGAAGATCAACGACGCCTCGTGCGACATTCTCAAAGTGACTGACTACTGAGAGCCGTGCGAGTGCACCCGCAAGCACAGGTGGCAAGCCGATTTGCACTACCGGCACACCAATCAAGAACAGTACAAAGCTTAGTGCGGCAGCAACGATGAATGCAGTGATCTGGTTACGAGTCATACTCGAAGCCCAGATGCCGAGTGCTACTAATTGGCCGGCAAGCAGTGCAGCACCTACATACTGAGCAAACACTATACCTGGGTCAGCTTCTGATGCCATCAGCATTCCGATCGCTGTTGGCACGGTACCCGCAAGTGCAATGAGAACGAAAATCCAATTTCCTAAGAACTTCCCAGCAATGACCTCAGCCTCAGAAAGAGGCTGGGCCATCAACCATTCAAGGGTTCCTCCCCGCCGCTCTTCTGCGAGTGTGCGCATCGTTGCTGCCGGGACAAAGACCGCAAACAACATCGGCAGCAAATCGAAGAGAGGCCTCATCGAAGCCAGGTTCGACGCATACATATTGCGGAAACCCAAAAAGAGAGAGATCCCCAGAAAAGCTACCGCCAAAACGTAAGCAGTAGGTTGATCGAAGTATCCACGCACTTCGTGCCGAGCAATAGTCCAGATTCTTCGCATCATGAGTCCCCCTCAACCTCGGGATCCTCCGGCGAAGCCACTAACCGAGGACTTTCTTCCTCTAATCCCTCTGAAGTGAGATCACGGAATACTTGTTCCAGACTGGCACGCTCACGATGCAATTCCCAGAGCATCCAATTGTTATCGCGGGCAACTGAGAAAATCTTCGGCCTGAGGTCCTCTTCCGTGATGGCCTCAAGTGTCACACGCTCACGACCTTCAACTTCCTGGACTGTATGACCGGAAACACCAGACATACCCGATAGGGTTTCTATAACGCCAGCACCTTGGGCCTCAACGATATAGCGAGCTGCTCCACCCTGATTTGCAAGCAGGTCTTGGACACTCCCCATTGCGGCAAGTGTTCCCCGACTGAGGATCACCAACCGTGAACAAGTTGCTTCAACTTCCTGCATGACATGTGTGCTCAGCAGGACAGTCCGCTCTCTTCCGAGGTTACCAACAAGCCGTCGAATCTCGACCCGTTGGTTTGGGTCTAGCCCTTCAGTTGGCTCATCTAAAATTAAGACCTCTGGGCGGTGTAAGATCGCAGCTGCCAGTCCGATCCTTTGGCGATAACCCTTAGAACACTCACCCACCGGTCGATAAAAAACATTGCCAAGAGCTGTTTCTTCCACTGCACTTCTAATGCCCACACGGGTGTCTTTCAGAGACAAACCTCGGAGATCGGCCACGTGTTGCAGGTAGTCTGCTACCAACATCTCATCGTACAAAGGGTTCGATTCAGGCAGGTACCCAACTCGACGTTTTGCGTCTGTGAGATCTTCTGTGATCGGAGCTCCATCAAAGAGAACCTCACCTTCATCAGGCTGAAGGGTACCGGTGATCATCCTCATCGTCGTCGTCTTCCCAGCGCCATTTGGTCCGAGGAACCCAACGACTTCACCACGGTCGACGGTGAACGTCAAATCGTCCACTGCAGTTACCGAGCCGTAGTTTTTACTTACGCCATTAACTGCAATCATTCGCACTCCTAAAAGCAACAAAGCCACATCGGGCTATCGCTCGACGTGGCGGCTGGCACGATAGACCCATATGGGTGGTCGAGCGAGTAACCAAAGTCAGTTTGTTTGACCAACCTAAGAAAGAATGCGAGCAAGCTTTCTTAAAGAAGGTTTGATACTCTAAAAGTGCCCCCTGAAGTTGTCCACACCTACTAAAAACTCCTAATATCTAGGCCGAGCGCCTTCTTCTCCTCCGAGACCTCCTTGACTTGCGACCACTATTAGGATGATCGAGGTGTCTCCATGTCTCACCCCGCCTCAGCATATAGATCGTGCTCGCTGATACATTGAGTTCTTTAGCCCAATCTGCTCCGGACATTTTCCAACGATCAGCCTCCTCATCCCAATCGTCCAAAACCTGCCTGGCTGACTCCTCGGTCAGTTCTGCGTGGGGAGAGCTTTCTCCTCTCAACCAAACGTTCGAACCTAACCAGCGATCCACCTTCTGGAGCGGTCCGGGTATCTTTCGGCCGGTGTGACCCAAGCAGTAGTGGCGGACCTGGTCTACCGAAAAACCAGGATATAGTCTAGCAATTTCAGCGTATAAATAGCCCTCTTCAGCTAAGTCTCTCCACTTTTTTACGAGGGCAACTTCAGGTTTCGGCATTCGTACAATCTCCCTGGGTTCATCAGTTTTGTTTTGTGTTTCAGCCTGCCTTATACCACAACAATCCACGAAGTTCCGCTTGTTACAGGATCATTCGAAGAATGTGGGATTCAGTCCTCCCACAAACAGCAGGGATCCGGACATATTTCAGCCTACACTGTCTCGGAAAGTTAGGTAGGTGAAGAACTGTCCTTCATGAAACGCTCGCGAAATTTCGCAATTTTCGGCGCAATTACAACCTGACAATACGGCTGTTCGCCATTTCTCTCAAAGTACCGATCATGATACTCTTCCGCCGGATAGAAGGCTTCGAGAGGTGCTACCTCGGTGACGATCGGATCAACCCATGGCCCGTCTTTGTCGAGCCCTCTGATAAGGTCCAATGCGGTTTCTCGCTGACCATCAGTATGGTGGAATATCGCTGAACGGTACTGGGTACCAACATCATTTCCTTGTCTGTTCAGCGTTGTTGGATCATGAACAACAAAGAAAATCTCAAGAAGCTCCCGAAATGTGACGACCCCCGCATCGAAGTCGATTTGGACGACTTCAGCGTGTCCAGTAGAACCACCACAAACCTGATTGTAACTAGGGTTAACTACGCTTCCACCAGTGTATCCTGATTTAACACCGGTTACGCCCGGGACCATTTCGAAAACAGCCTCAAGACACCAAAAGCAGCCACCCCCGAGAGTAGTCGAATCCGTTCTGGACATCATATCACTCCGATCATGACACCACCTTCTCCTCATCCTTTTCGGCCCGCTCCCAAGGCGTCCACTCGATATTCCTCACGTGCTTTTGGATCCACCGAATCTCTTCCACATCTCGAGTACGCTGATGCCGCGGCTCTCGGAACCCGTGAGGCTCACGTGGAAAGCGGATGTAGCGCGTAATCTTGCCTTGATCCTTTAGTGCTTGGAAAAACATCATACTCTGGGGTTCAGTATCGGTTCTATCATTAATGCCGTGTAGGATAAGCGTCGGTGTGGTCACATTAGCAACATGTGTCAGTGCAGAACGTTCTCTCCATTCGTCCGGATTATCCCATGGAGTGCCCCCTATGTACCACAGTCGTACATCGTGGTTGAACCCGGGGCCATATTCAGATGTCCAGTCTGACACCATAGCACCTACGGATGCCCCCTTGAATCGATCCGTCTGGGTGATGGTCCAGCCACCAAGGATGCCACCATAGCTCCAACCACGTAGACCTAACTTGTTGGGATCTGCTATCCCACGACTTATCAGCTCATCGACACCAGTCATGAGATCTTCGTAATCCCCACTTCCGATATCATAAAGATTGCCTCGAAGTAGATCATCGTCGTAACCGGAACTCCCCCGCACATTAGGGAATAGTTGGGCGTATCCAAGCCCAGCCCAAACGTGGTTTGATGCCGAGAAGGAGTTCCGGAAAACACCAGCAGGACCCCCGTGAATGTGAAGTAGTAAAGGGAGCGGGCCGGATTGGTATTCGGCAGGCAGCATCAAGATTCCCTCGATCTCGGTTCCGTCCCTACTCTCCCAACGAATGACCTCACCCTGACCTAATACAATCTCCTCAGTGATCGTCGGATTCACATCGGTTAACCGAACTGCGTCCGTTCCATCCGTTAGTCCAACCCAGATGTCCGCAGGAGTATCGAAATCCTGAAACACGTAGGCCATCTTCGCACGATCTCTAGAGAATGAAGAAGGTGCTAGAGAACCAACGGACGAAGTGATCTGTTCAACTGAGTCTGAACCTAAGTTGATTCGATAGAGATTATTATTCGTCCCGTGCAAGCCACTAAACAGGATCGCAGAAGCATCGGGCGCCCACACGAAATTCCCGATATTTCCATCAAATGCCCCTGAGACAATGCGCCGGCTACCTCCATCAAGGTCCATCACCCATATCTTATCAAGAAGCAACTCCCATTCACCATCAGTGCGAGCAGTATAGGCAAATGAGCTTCCATCCGGTGCCCAGGATAGACGGCCTTCCGGGGCACTGTTGTTTGTGAGTTGGAGCATTGTACCAGTCGCAACTTCCAGAAGCTGTATCTCGGACCGGTTCTGTTGATTGCGTCGATTCTCTGTGCGCGACGTAAAGAGAATTCGATCGCCACTGGGAGCCACAGAGAAAGATCCAATCCGATGGTCATTATCGGTGAGACGTCGTTCCACGCCCGACTCCACTTCTATGAGCCAGAGGTTATTCCAGTTGCCACTCTGTTGCCCGTTCGGACCTTCATCCACAAAGATCGCGTCGTACCCAGCCTCTCGAGCTTTCTCTTCCTCATCGGCCGTAGGTTCCGGAGCAACAAAAATGATTTTCGATCCGTCTTCTGACCAAGCATACGAACTGATCGAAGTTTCATGCTCAGTCAGTTGAACAGCTTCCCCTCCAGTTGTCGGAAGTAAGAACAATTGTGATTCATCGTCGACTGATCTAATAAATGCCAGCCTGCTTCCATCTGGAGAGAATTGAAAGTTTCCGCCACCATCGTCACCGATGTAGCGATAAGGCTCACCACCTTCAGCTGAAACCCTCCACCACGTCGTTTCTCGTTCGTTCTCTTCCCAGTTGAGTTCGGACTTTGAGAAGAGCACCCAACTTCCATCCGGCGAGATCATAGCATCCCCAACCCGGACCATATCGAGGCCATCATCAGTGGTCATCGCCCTCTGCTCCTGTCCTGCTACTGGAACAGCAAGAACGAACGCGATTAAGAGGGTGAGCTTACGCATAACTTTCTCCGGGTTGAACCTGAAAAGCATCATTCGTTATCCTAGCGCGGACCTCAGCCATAGGCGGTGTCGCTAGGCATCAAAACTACGGCGAGCAGAAGAGCAAGGGCAAAGTGTTTGAGTCAATGGATACCCAAATGATCATGAGGCACCTCGTCTCAATCTTTCTACTCTCCTGTAGCGCCTGCTCGAGTGCTGTCGAAAACGTCCCTTCGGAAAGGACCCACATTCTATACAAGCCAGCGAACCTACCTATTAATGCTCCACTGGTCTTGGCCCTTCACGGGTACGGAAGTAATGGAAGGAATCTCCAGTGGTACTCTGGTATGAACGAAGCCGCAGATACTCACGGCTTCGCTGTGGCATACCCTTATGGAACAACAGACCGTGGTGGTACCCGACACTGGAACGCAAATCTTAATATTAGCTCAACGGATGATGTGACTTATTTATCTGGACTGGCTAGAGATCTCCAAGATGAACATCAATTGGATCCCCAAAGAACGTTTGTTTTTGGAATGTCAAACGGCGGATATATGAGCTACACACTCGCCTGTGAGACCCGTAACGTCTTTCGAGGAATTGCTTCGGTGACAGGTACGATGAGTGGATACGATTGGAATAATTGTAGTCCGTCAGATCCTGTTCCCGTCCTCCATATTCATGGCGTCGAAGATCGTGTCGTGCCAATCGACGGAAGTATGAGCGCTGGAGGTGGGTGGGGTGGTGCACCACACGTTGATCAAGTCGTTTCGTTCTGGGCTGATTTAAATAGCACTACGACTGTAGACAGCGTCTTTCTCGCTCCGAGCACGTATGCTTTCTATTATCGAAACGGCCAAAACGATAACGAAGTGTGGTATCACCGAATTAATGATTGGGGACACGAATGGCCTGGTCCTCAAGACCAAACGGGCACAATCGCAAGCGAAGTGATCTGGGAATTTTTCAGTAAGTTCTAGACCATTCCTTATTAGCTTGTCGGCAACGAATCAGTCGAACCAGAGTGCAAGACTGAAGTGACTATCTCCAAGGCAGTATTGAGGGCTTCGTTTCCCACATCACGGTGAAGTACGGCACGGATACCGTGTGAACCGCTAGGAAGCATGTGCACACCCTGTTCATAACACCTGTCAACGAAATCTCCTGCACTCATTATCCGCACAGAAAATCGGACTATGTTCGATTGCACTCGGGCAAGGTCGATTTCAAGACCATCTAAATCCCGAAGCCCTTCTGCAAACTGTCTCGCGTGCTTGATATCTTTCACCAAATCATCACGGTGGTGCTCAAGCGCATGGAGGGCACCTGCTGCAATAATCCCAGCCTGTCGAAATCCACCACCGAATTGCTGTTTAAACCGGCGAGATCGGGCAATCAAGTCTCTCGGCCCAGCAAGAGCTGAACCTACAGGGGCACCTAATCCCTTGCTGAAACAAACGTTGACGGTATCGAATGGTTCAGCGTAGGTGCGTTCACTAACTCCAGAAGCAGCAGTGGCGTGCCATAGGCGAGCGCCATCAAGATGAGTGACCAGGCCGTTCGCATGAGCTGCCATAGCTACAGCATGGATCTGCTCAAGAGGCCACACACTGCCTCCCCCTGCATTATGCGTATTCTCGACACAGAGCAACCGCATACGCGGGCTTAAAGTTACCGGATTAAACGGGTGAGCAGGTTCGATCGCATTATTGATATCATCCGGTGTGAATACGCCATCTACACCTGGAAGCGGTTTCATGGTCACTCCACTCAGGGCCGCTGCTGCCCCTCCTTCGCTACGGATCAGGTGTGCGCTATGGTCAGTCAGGATGAGGTCTCCGGGCTCTGTGTGCGTCCGGATCGCAACTTGGTTAGACATGCTTCCAGTAGGCACAAATACAGAGTCTTCTTTGCCCATCAGCTCCGCGGTCAGCTCCTCTAGCTCCCTAACTGTTGGGTCGTCTCCGTATACATCATCACCAACTGCTGCTGCTGCCATTGCTTCTCGCATCTCAGTAGTCGGCTTGGTAACCGTATCACTTCTAATATCAATCATGGACAGTCTTCACGATATCGATTGTAGCTCAAGAGCCCGGTTAATTCCGGTGAGGAGGTCGAAGCTCCAGTTACTGTCCAGTGGCCGCAAGGCCATGGGGTTGACGGGATCCTCCTTACAGTGCAGATGGAAGATCCATCTGCACTCGTAAAATTCTTTAGGTAACGTGAAGGAAGCTCTAAGTGATAAGACGACAAACCTTAGCCCTGGCAGTGTTCATGACGCTTCTCGTTGGCTGCGGTGGAAGCGAGCCAGAGGAGCGACTCTTAGTTCGTAATCCACTCCTGAGCCCCGAGCAATTCGGGGAAACAGCACCCGCGACCTTCCAAGTACAATTCGAGACAAGTGAAGGCAACTTCTTGGTCGAGGTACACCGGGGCTGGGCCCCTCTTGGGGCTGATCGCTTCTATAATTTGGTTACATCAGGCTATTACGACGACACCCGCATTTATAGGGTGATCGGGGATTTCATGGCACAGTTTGGGCTAAATGCCGACCCATATGTCAACCAAGCATGGAAAACTCAGTTCATCCTCGACGATCCTGTGATGGAGAGTAACAGCCGCGGTAGGATGACCTTTGCGAAAGGTGGCTTACATACCCGTACAACCGAAGTTTTTATCAACTATAGGGACAATCAGATGCTTGACTCAGATGGCTTTTCACCGTTCGGTGAAGTCATTGAGGGAATGCAGGTCGTAGATTTGTTTTTCGGCGACTACGGCGATGGGCCACCCCGAGGAGATGGGCCATACGCGGCGATGGCACAGGCACGTGGTAATGAATACCTCGATTCTGATTTTCCTGAGCTTACACGAATTATCCGAGCAACAATTGTTATCCCGAACTGATAGGAACGAAGGACTCCCGGCGACTAATCAAAGCTCTTCTTCAGGAGTGTCCCATTAGCGCGTTGAATAACAGCTTGAACGTTCCATGTGTCTGCGCTCTGTGCTGTGCCCTAAAGCCAATGAGTAAGACTGTGCCCTGCCCGTGCTGCACTGATACCACCGCCGCTTTGTTCGCAATCTCGGCTTCCCCCAGGAGCCAGCCGCTCTGAAGAATATCACGATCTATATACGTCACGACTCTCCTGACATCTGAACTACGGGCACCAGGCACTGTCTCATAGACCTGCCCATTCGCCAAGTAGGTAGCTAGCGCCTTCTCGGGCATCCCATGTGCAAAGGGGCTGGACGTGTCGACTTCTACTTTCAGTGTGGATCCCGGAGACCAGAATTCATTACCCCACATACCTGAAACGGCATTGCGCACTGGGAGCCCAAACTCATCGATCGCTAAGTCTCCAGCTTCAGAAAAAGTTACAAGTGTCCCCCCGGCTTGAACGAATGCCTCTAGAGCTTCGACGCCCTCTTGCCCAAACCCGCTTCTATAGTCAGGCGGGGTGCTGCTGGGGTCAGGGCCCCTGCCTTCATTCGAGCCCGACGGCCCTATCATCATTTCCTTACTGTCAGCCGGAAGGATGATGACATCCCATGTGTCAGCCAGGTCACCTGCCAATATGTCCGGATCCAGTAGGCTGGAGTACTCGAATTCGAAATCCTCTAGAAGCCAACGAGTCCAACCTTCGTCCATATTTCCACCATAGTACCTCTGGTACATACCTATCCGTTGACGTTCAATGGGGTGACTGAAGTCTGAGGGGTCTACGTTTAGCGCCATGAAATCTACCCCCGTCTCCTCTGCTACTTCAGAAACAGTAGATGCGGCTACTTCTGAGTCGATGATGAAGTCACCCGCCCTTGCTCGACCCGCATCAATGTCGACGCGCCGCATCGATGCACCTGTTTCGAAAAGAAGGTTTATGGCCTTGAATGCATCATTCTGCTGAGTGCTGACGAGATAGCCTTGCTGCCCCCGAGACACCGTCCCTGAGGGATCGATCCAATCAGTCAAAACTGACAGAGGAGCCTGCACAGAAGTGGATACGGGATCTACTCGCACACCCATGAACTCAGCAATCACATCCGCAGACATGTCATAGGGTCGAATCGGATCACCTTCGGCAGTCCTGGTATAGCTATTATCCGGATAGTAGGTCTGACCGAGCAGCCAACGAATGACTCCTCGCTTTGGCTGGGCCAAAGAAACCACATGGGTGCCAGCAGCATACACGTGACCCTCATGCGTAAATTGTTGATCCGAGCGCTCCACCGTAATGCCCTGACCAATCAACTTGTTTACCATCTTAAGCGAGGTCAGCACATCATGTTGATTCGCTGGAATCACATAGGCCTTAACATCATCCTCCATCCCTCTTTGGGTCTGCCTGTCGGCCTTGTTATATGCGTTCCTGAGGACAGTTTCACGATTCTTGGCTGCGATCTCGAGGGGAGAGAAGGTGGCTATGATCTGCCTCTCGACAATGTCTCGTACATGCCACCATCCCCCTGGCCAGGGGCTCGGAAATGTTGTCTGCTCTGCATACTCTGGGAGTTGACGCGATCCACCAAGTTGATCTGGATGAACGTATAGCGGTGTAGCAAGACGAGCGCTTGCCGACTCAGTCAGCATGCCGGCGATATTGTGAAAAGGTGTGATCCAATGAAAACCAAAATGTCCCCAACCCGAGTAAATCGCGGCGTTCACGGCACCTGATAAATCTTCCTCCTCCATCTTGTAGGCCATATGTGCCCCGTACCAAGACATCTCACGCCATACAAGCGGGTCGCCACCCGGGCGGATGGGCTCAGCATAAGGAGGTAAATAGATTCTCGCTGTATAGGGTCCCATCTGGTGGTGATCGATGTAGCCCTGAGGGATCCATTCGCGGAAGATGATCTCAGCCCCATACCGAGACTCGACCGTGTTCTGCATGAACGCATCGCGATTGTTATCGTGCCCGATATAGTGATGGTAGAGTTCCGGAGGATTTGCCCCCTCATATTCCGTCCCGACCCAGCGGTCATACCAATCTGTCACAATGATGTTGCCGTCTGGATTGAATGCAGGAATTATGATCGAAACTGTGTTCTCTAGTATCTCCGCAATCTCATCGTCTGTTCGCGTTGCGAAATCATACATGATCTCAGCTGCTGATTGGCTAGCAGCCACTTCGGTCGAGTGGAGTCCATATGACTGAACGAAAACAACCTTTCCATTCTCTATCGCATTCTCGATTTCATCGGGTGAATGACCGCGCGGATCTTGGAGGATCTCGTTCATCTGCTTGATCTCTTCCAAGTTTGCCAGATTCTCCGGTGAGGAGACGAAGATTGAGAGGAATGGATTTCCAAGTGTTGACGGACCCATATGCAGTACCTGTACCCGATCACTCCTCTCCCCAATCATGTCGTAGTAATCGACCAGCTTATCCCACCGAGCCAGCTCTCGGTCAGCTCCCATAACATGTCCGAAGAATTCCTCAGGTGTGGGGATTTCCTGCGCATCAGCCCAAACTGGCAGCGTAGGGACAAGCGCAAGGAGGATGATCGAGCGAAGCACAAGGCGATACAGGTTCATAAATCTCTCCAAAGGTCTTCGAAAACCAGGACGGAAGCCTAGTCTCCTAGGATCGACAGCGGCAAGGGAGCCTTCACGTGAATGGTGTCTAGAGATCACCAAGAATTGGCTGTTTCACCTCACCAGATACAGATGTTCTAATCAGGACTTCATATCGGAACTATTTGGCTACGCACCTGCTCGATCACGTCTGGTCCTATTCTGCAGCATCCCCCGATCCCCCGCGCTCCTGTCCTCTGCCACATTACAGCCATCTTAACCCAGTCTTCCCCAGAATCGGCCCCGATCCACCTCTTATTCCTAGCATCCCAATTTTCCCCGGAATTTGGATAGACAATGACCGCCCGTTCAGTCCTCGACTGAATCCGAGTAATAAGCTCATTCACGAACCTTGGGGCTGTGCAATTGACTCCTACACCCACGAGCCCTTCGATATTCTCACAGAGATCTATAGCGCTCTCGATGGGCGAACCGTCACTTAGGTGGCCACCGTCCCGGCAACTGAAACTAATCCAACCGCGTGCGTTTGGAGTTTCGTCGAACAGACCCAAGAGGACTCTTGCCTCATCCATTGACGGAATCGTCTCACATACAACGAGGTCTGCCTCAGAAGTCGCAAGCAGGCTAAAGCGGCGTTTGTGAAAGTCGATTAAATCCTGATCCGTGATCCCGTAACGACCATCGTACTCCGAACCGTCAGCCAAGTATGCACCGTATGGTCCTATGCTTGCTGCAACCAATGGACGGATGCGACTACTATTCCTGGGGAGATTGGACCAAAAATCGTTAACTGAATCCAAGGCAAGCACTACCGAACGAATCAGCAGCTCATCTGTACCAGCCTCGTCAAAACCGAAACGGGAGAAGCCCTCATAGCTCGCCTGATAGCTTGCTGTAGTGATACAGTCTGCACCCGCTCCTAGAAATAAATGGTGAATAGCACTGATTTCGTGAGGTGAATCAATCAGCATCTGGGCTGACCATAGCTGGGAATTCAGGTTATGTCCCCGTTCTTCAAGGCAAGTTGCCAGACCCCCGTCTAGAATGACCACACCTTGGCGATCAAGAAAGTCTTGGAAGGAGTTAGTCATTCAAGGCAGCATATGATCAAGGTCTTCAGCAAACAGTCCTCAATTGCTCCATGGCGGAATTACTTGATTGGTACGCGCATAAGCGATGCTCTGACCTAAATGCTCATGAAGGTGAACTACCGCTCGAATCCACACATCACCCACAGTGGTTTCGCTCGTACCCAACGTAATTTGGTGATTGAGGTCTCTCGCGGTCGCGTGCATCGCCCTAGAAAGAAATTCGAACGACGCATCTACTGTCTCAATCACTTCATCCCTTGTTAGTTCGCGCTCCTGAAATGCCCGGAAAGTCGAGGCATCCTCATTAATCCCAGTGTCTGGTGGTGCCGCGATACCCATAAGGGTTGGAACAAAGAAATTGTCTGCCGCTATGTGTCGATAAACTTCAGATACAGAGCGCACCCCCTCCATCGGACGCCACTGGTATGCATCTTCCGGCATTGTAACTGCAAGTGACCGGAATTTCTCATGCAAGATCTCCACTGTACCGACAAGGTCCTCAAAGGCTAGCACATCGGATTCGATGAGGTCTAGCGGGAAATCTTTCTCAAAAGAGAACGAAGCATCGAATCCAGATAGACCAACTAGCAAAATCACCATGGTCGCGAGCAGTAAGGATGGTTTATTCATTTAAAAATCCCACGGTCATGGACTCGATCACGCTAGAGTCAAGCTTACGAGGACAGAATAGAAGCTATAAAGATTTCGATCTGGGTCGATTTAGTACCTCATAAGAAAAACGGGCCGCCCCCTGAATGGGAGCAGCCCGCCTCTGTTAGGGAAAAACCCTGCTCTACGAGACCTGAACTACGTTCTCTGCAGCAGGACCCTTTTCTCCCTCGACCATATCGAACTCCACTGTCGCGCCCTCAGCGAGGGTCCTAAAACCATCCGACTGAATAGCGCTGTGGTGGCAGAAGCAATCCTTGCTTCCATCCTCAGGTGTAATGAATCCGAAACCTTTCTGGTCATTGAACCACTTCACTGTACCTCTCATACGTATCATCTACTCCGTTTGGTGTTACGAGCGTCGGAGTGTCCCGGATGATCCGTACCCACCGACTACGATTAATGAATTCAAGCAAATGCTTGAGTGGCACCTAGCGTCGCAATGAACCAGAGCTTAGTCAATATGGTGCGATAAAGTTGTGGCACACTCACCTAAGGTTGTCATCCGGGAGAGGACAAGCTGTTAGGGTCATTTGCAATCATGGATTTGCCCACCAGGTATAACCTCCCTGAGCTTATGGGAGCCATTATCCGACATACCGGGGAGAAGAGAGCATGAAAACGGCTAAATATAGTTCGGCAACATTCGTGGTGATGTTAATGGCCTGTACTAACAGTATACCCGGGAATGGCCCACCCTCTACTGAAGTGGATCTTCAACAGACCATTCCTGAAGAGATCACTCGCAGAATCCCGCAGTTTGAGAATGAACACGTTGAAGTATGGAAAAGTATCATCATGCCGAACCAACCACTCACGATGCACCGTCATGATAATCCGCGCGCATTGATCGCACTGACGGGGGGCACTCTGCGCGTAGTCAACCAGGACGGAGATACACGCGACATGACTTGGGAAGCCGGTAGTGCCTACTGGCTAGAAGCAGATCCGCCGGGTGAACTCCACGGGGATGTCAATGAGGGAACGGAACCAGTAGAGGTTATTGTGGTGCAGCTCAAAGGTGTAGGTACTAGCGGAAGCTGACTGTCCCCCGGGTTAGGCACCCTTCTTTGAGGACTCTTCGGACAGAAGACAGAGTAGTTCGTAAGCCATCGTCGCCCCGGCCAGCGCAGTAATACCGGTCGGGTCGAATGGCGGTGAAACCTCAACAACATCTGCGCCCAGGAATTGTATTCCGCGCAGCTCGCGAAGTAACGTCAGGGCTTCAACCGAAGTGAGTCCCCCAACTTCTGGCGTACCGGTACCAGGTGCAAAAGCAGGGTCCAGACCATCGATGTCAAAACTCAAGTATGTCGGTCCGTCCCCAACAATGTTCCTTGCCTCCTTGGCAGCAGCCTCTGGGCCGATTTGCGTGAATTCATCCATGAATAGCACTCGCATCCCGGTCTCTTCTGAGAACTCCCAACCCTCCATCGAGTTCTGAGCTCCGCGGATTCCTATTTGTACGGTTCGGGTAGGGTCAATTAGTCCTTCTTCTACCGCCCGGCGAAAAGGTGCCCCGTGGCTAAGCCCGGAGCCCATGAATGAATCCCACGTATCCGTATGCGCATCTACCTGTATGAATCCGAGAGGACCCTCCGTTGCGAGTGCCCTGAGAATCGGGAGCGTTACAGAGTGATCTCCGCCTATCGCCAGAGACGTCAAGCCGTCATCACCCATCGCCCGGAAGAACGTTTCGATCTCCGCATGCACAGCTGCAATGTCATAAAGATTCTCAAACGGCACGTCACCCGCGTCTCCAATCTGACAAAGCTCAAAGGGGTTTAAGCGTGTAACGGGGTGGATCGCACGGATCATACTTGAGGCACTTCGCACCTCCCTCGGACCATGACGTGCACCTGGCCGGTTGGTCACCGCTCCATCATAAGGAACCCCAACCATGGCAATATCGAATTCTGATCGATCATCGATAAAGGGCGCCCTCATAAATGTAGGAAGGTGCATGAATCTCGGGGCAGATCTAACAGTATCGGAAACCACCACTCACTTCCCTCCTGAAGGGTGTCCTGACTTTCTCGCGTTCTCAGACGTCGACACAGCTATGTCCTGTAAATCGATCGAAGCATACGAGTGATGCATAAATCAAAAAATGACAAGCGGATTGACCGGGCTACCAAGCCCACCAGGTATCCGCATTGGCGCTGCGCTGAATAGAAAACTCCAGCGACCACGTGCTGCAGCTTCTCTGGCAACTTCCTCGAGGTCGAGGTTATCAAACAAAGGAGTTCCCATCCCCACCAACAGTAGTTGATGGAGCGGATGGGTGAAGCCCTCCACACCAGAAGGCAGAACATCAGTGATCCCATCCGAACCTATCGCCGCAATGTCTTTGCCTCTAAGCCAACCAGCGGTCGAGGCATGAAGCCCAGCGAGTTGGCGCCCCGCTGCCCAGGGACCGTCCTGCGCACGCTTAGCCCAGCGACCCGTCCTCACCAGGAGAACATCTCCTGGTTCAATTTCCACTCCAGACTCCCTCTCCCAACGCTCCAGTTCTTCTCTGCTGATCGCTGTTCCTGGCTCCAGAAACTGCACGTCCCGAAGCCTTGGGATATCTATAAGGACAGCTCGAGTGAATAGCCCGTGCTGCATCACCTGCACACCAAGTTTCTCTGCACCACTCTCACCAACTGTCTCGGTGGAGTAACCATTGTATAAGCTTCCTCCAACACCAGTATGAGGGAGTGCATCAATATGAGAGTACGAGTATCCGTGATAGTTGATTGTGTAACTATCACTGCCCCAGCCTATTCGATTACCTGAAAATCGAGCCGAATGTCCAATTGGCTGTGGGTTATCCGGAGCAGTGTCCTTGTTCACATCACGAGCCAAGGAAACCACCGTACCATCTTCAACCATTGAGGCAGCCTTCAAGCGTTTCTCTGTAGTGATGAGATTTAGGGTCCCGAGTTCATCATTAGGACCCCAGCGGCCCCAGTTAGAAAATTCATCCAGCCACGCCTGAACCTCTTCTGCAGTGACTTCAGGGAGATTAGTCTGAGCCGAGATTTCATACACACCCAGGATCTCTCCCATCACCATTGCACACACTACGAGAGCATACATGATCAATCGCGCCCGAGGTGAGAGTGCTGAACGTCTGCGAATCATAGGAATCCTCCCTTAGCGTATGCGCTCCAACTCTGTCTGACGCTATCAAAACCGGCAAGAAGGGCAACCCAAGATTGCGCCCCTTGGATCTCGTACAGGCGTGACTGGCTTATAGGGCGACATTATCATACCGGCTCATGATTTTTTTGTTATGAATGGGATAAGATTATGTCATGGTGTATTTTGCAGCATAAGCTTGATACTTGAATCACCAGACGAGAGCACATGTTTCGCATGCTAATCGCCAATAAAGACACTACACCATATAATTCTTTCCCCGTACTGGAGTGGCCAACACCAGCTGTTGACCCCTTTCATAAGGAGCGCAGTAATGAACGTTTCCCGTAGCTCAATTCTCGCCACGGTTTTTGTCATCTGTCTTGCTGGTCCCAGCCAAGCGCAGTTTGTGGACGTGGGCTCAATCGACTTCCCCACCTCAGCAAGTGGCGAGGCGCAGCAGCACTTCTTGAGAGGGGTATCAATTCTTCACAGCTTCGGATGGAAGCAAGCAATCGAACAATTCCAGGCGGCACAGGAACTCGACCCCGATTTTGCTATGGCCTATTGGGGTGAGTCTTTGGCGTATAATCACCCACTCATGTCGCAGATGGACGCCACAGAACCACGGAAGGTACTGCAGCGCTTAGGGGAGAATGCAACTGATCGTTTAGCTGAAGCCCCAACCGATCGAGAGAAGGGATTCCTTAGTGCCGTGGAGATCCTTTGGGGTGATGGCGACCACATTGAACGTCGTGTCGGCTATATGGAAGCAATGGCAGATCTATACGAGAAATATCCGGATGACTCAGAGATTGCCGCTTTTTATGCACTATCAATGCTAAGCGCAGTAGGTGCGACACGTGACTTGAGCCAACGCCTCAATGTCCGAGCGGGAACAATCGCACTGAATCTCTTTGAAGAGAGGCCTAACCATCCAGGTGCTGCGCACTATACAATCCACTCCTTTGACAATCCGCTGCTAGCGCCCCTGGCCCTGGAAGCTGCTCACGCTTTCGCTAACATAGCGCCCGCAGTATCGCATGCTCGTCACATGCCAACTCACATCTTCATCCAACATGGTATGTGGGATTACGTCTCTAACCACAATCAATCTGCATACGATGCTGCCCGTGAGCTCTGGCGTCCTGGTGACACCATGGGAGATGCTATCCATTCGCTGGACTGGGGTCAGTACGGAGACCTGCAGCTTGGTGACTATGAAAAAGCCCGACTCTGGATTGAGCGTATTGAGGAAATGTCACAAGAAGGAGGCTTCCTAGAAGGTGGAGCCCGAGGGCAAGGAGGAGAAGCTCGAGCCCGCAATAGTGTTCCGCTGCTAAAGGCACGCTACATCGTTGAAACTGAGCAGTGGATGGTACTGCCTGTCACCGAGGAGTCATCCAACAATGAAGTCCTGGCCACCGCACTGAGTGCCGCGCACACCGGTGATCAACAAACCCTTCGTGATGCAGAGGCATTGCTAAAAGAGCGTTCGTCAGGTGAAGGGGGTAACACTGGTGTGATGGCGAATGAGGTGAGCGCACTTCTCCACGCCGGGATGGGACACGCTGACGTGGCAAAGCGCTTCATGGACGAGGCGGTAGAGACCATTGAAGCCATGGCACCACCTAGGGGATCGGCATCACCAATCAAGCCAGTATACGAACTATACGGTGAAATCCTGCTCGACCTCGGTGAACCGGAAGAGGCAATTGAAAAGTTCGAGAAATCTCTTGAGCGTATGCCGAATAGACCTCGCTCCCTTCTGGGCCTTGGCCGAGCAAGTGCGATGGTCGGAGACCGAGACAAAGCCGTAGAAGCCTATACCAACCTTACCAGGGTCTGGGCTGGGCGAGATTCATTCGACGGGTATAAGGAAGCAATGAGCTACCTACACTCGACCGAAAACAACTAGGGGGCAGGCCGAAACAAGCTTTAGGGGCGTCTGGCACTGAAACCACTCGGCGTCAGACGCCCCTAAAGTTTTCTGGTCACGCCATCATTGGAGGACCGCAGAATGAAGATAACCTTGTCACTGTCGCTTCTTGCGGTGCTTTTCTCTCTCGATGGGAGTGCCGCTAATGCACAAAGCAGCGCACCCGTCATTGATGAGACAGGTGAAGAGGTCATCGCGACGTTTTCAATTGTCGCCAGAGACCCCACCACCGAAGAACTCGGGGTTGCTGTGCAGTCTCGCGCATTTCGAGCAGCTGCAATCGTCTCATATGCCAAATCGGGCGTGGGGGCGATCGCAACCCAGGCCTCGGCAAATCAATCATATGGACCACGAGGCCTAGAGCTTCTCGAGCAAGGACTTTCACCAGATGAAGTTGTGGCGCGTCTTACCAATGCTGATGAAGGCCGGGATCGACGCCAACTCGCGGTCATCGATGCACAGGGTAGAGTGAGCGCTTACACTGGCTCCCGAACGAGCGATTGGGCAGGCCACATAGAAGGAAATAACTACTCAGTTCAGGGAAATATCTTGGTGAGCGAGCAAGTCGTTCAAGCCATGGCACAAGCTTTTGAGACGGCTGAAGGAGAACTCGCAGAACGGCTCATGGCGGCACTCGATGCCGGCCAAGCTGCCGGTGGCGATGCTCGGGGAAAGCAGTCAGGGGGAATACTGGTTGTAAAACCGATAGGAGATTCAGGTCGCACCACTGACCGCTGGATCGACGTGCGTGTCGATGACCATCCAACACCATTCCTTGAGATTCGCCGCCTTATGAACATGGCGGTTTCCCGAAACAAAACACGTCTCGCTACTCAACTTGCCTCGGAAGGACGATTCCCTGATGCGATCGCTGCTCAGAGGAAGGCTATCGCTATGCGGCCAGGGAATGATCAATACTTGTATGGCCTTGCCCGACTTCACGCTCGGGCCGGTAACACGGCGAGCGCAATCGAGGTATTGAGCCAGGCAATTGTTATGAATCAACGGTGGCAAGAGCAGGCTAGAAGCGAGTCAGACTTCAATAGTATCAATGGTGACAGGCGATTCAGGAGATTGATCGGACTCTAGTTATTCAAGGGTGTTTGCAGTTGGGAAACTATTGCGTGCCAACCTGGCCTAGAATTTATGGGTGATATCGTGGCATACCCTTCCGTCGTCAGACATATTTGCGTGCAACAAAGCGTCAGGAACGCAGAACACCAGGAGGGGCAATGCGCTCACACTCATCTTTAATAGGCACAGCACTAGTTCTCTCAGTCATAGCAGTGAGCCTATCCGTACTGCCCCTGGGAGCTCTGACTCAAGTCACCTCTCCGCAAGAGAATGCGGGAGAAGAGATCGCAGTTGATTGGGATGTAGTGGCGCAGATAAGGGAAGAGGGCCTGCAACGGTCTCAGATTGCGAATACGCTCTCGTACATGGCTGATGTCCTGGGCGCACGCCTCACCAACTCAAATGCTATGGATACCGCCCAACGTTGGGCGGTAGAGGAAATGAAGAGGATCGGGTTAACGGAAACTTACCGTGAGCCTTTTATGGACTATGGCGTCAGCTGGGACAACGAGTACGTCTCTATCCACCTGCTAGAACCAGACTACCAACCAATGGTTGGCTATCCGATCGCACACACACCCGGCACAAATGGCCAACAGAAACTACAGGCCATAATTGCAGATGTGAGAACCCGCCAGGACCTGGAAACCTTAGAAGGTAAGATTCGAGGTATGGCAGTGCTTTCTACTCCACCAGCCATAATTGACCTGTCACGATTTGAGACAGGTACACCCAAGCGGAGCGCACAAGAGCTGCGCGAACTCGAAGAAGCTGTTATCCCACCGCCCCCGGGACCTGATCCGTATTTTTCCCGCTTATACCCGGATCCACCTCAGAACCCCGACGTACTCACGGCATCAGAGAGACTCGCTTTCTACGTGAAGGAGGGTGTAGCAGTGGTCCTAGAATCCTCGAGTGGATGGCCAGGAGCCGTTAGAGGATTTGCTCGACCGGGAGCCAAGATCGATCTCTGGTCCCGGAATGCTACGATGTCTTCCGTTCCAATCGTGGCGGTGACTCCAGAACACTATAACCGTATGTATCGGATTCTACGCCGAGGGATCCCTGTGAACGTTGAAGTTGAGGTGCGCAATAGCCACGGAACCTCAGTCGAGCAGGCTAACAACGTTCTTGGTGAGATACCAGGGACTGATCTTGCCCAGGAAGTGGTCATGATGGGAGCCCATTTTGACACATGGCATGCCAGTCCGAATGCGAGTGATAACACTTCGGGTGTTGCGGTGGTCTTAGAGGCAGCTCGCATTCTGAAAGCTATTGGCGCTGAGCCACGCCGAACTATTCGGGTCGCGTTATGGTCTGGAGAGGAGCAAGGTCTTTATGGTTCTAGGGCTTATGTCAGCAAGCACTTTGGTAACCCTGATGATACCGATATCGGCACCACCCCAGAGTACGAAACTTTCTCCGCGTACTTCAATCAAGATTACGGCCCTGGTCAGTATAGGGGCATTTGGCTCCAGGAAAACGAACATGTCCGGCAGATATTCAAGGCTTGGATGGAGCCATTTCATGACATGGGCATGACCACCATCTCGCTACAGGGAGTCGGTAGCACCGACCACGTACCCTTCGACGATATTGGCCTTCCTGCTTTCCAGTTTCTGCAGGCCCGCGTCGGCGGTACGGGTGGACATACAAATCTGGACTTTTTCGACACATTACCCATTGAAGACCTTATGAAGAACGCAGTGATTATGGCGTCTTTCGTATACCATGCGGCCATTGCTGACGAGAGGATACCGCGGAAACACACCACTCCTCACAACTGAACAACCTGCGATAAATCCTACTCAACAGTTAAGCAACGCTGCCTCACATTAGAGGCCACCCTGGAGCGAGAACTTCTGAACGCGTCGACCCGTAGATGCTTCACCTACGTAAAGGTTCCCTTCAGAGTCGATACCCATCCCGTGTGGACGAAGAAATTGACCAAGCTGCCGCCCACCCCGGCCGAAGTTATCCATAATCTCTAGATCACTTCTCCTGAGAATCCAAACCTTATGGTTCGTTCCATCGGCTAGGTACAGCCACTCTTGCTCCTCATCGGGAGAAAGAGCGATTACGAATGCTGAGCCTGATGACAAGGTGCTGGGAGCGACAACCTTCTCTGTGACGAACTCACCGCTCTGGCGGAACACTTGGATCCGGTTACCTCGTCGGTCAGCCACATAAATCAACCCATCGTCCGAGCCAACAAGACCATGGACAGTCGAGAATTGTTCGGGTGGAGAGTAGTCTGGACCACGATCGCCAGCTTGGTATTCATCATTAGGCGGCTCCCCGTAGGCACCCCAGTGCCGAAGATATCCACCCGTTTCCCCGTTGAAGACAATCACACGCCGATTCCGGTATCCGTCAGCGATAAAGACCTCATTAGTACCCGGATCAACCCAGATACCCGCAGGACCCCCGAGTAGATCGGGATCGTTACTCCCTCCATTCACATCATATTCACCAATCGTCATTAGGAGATCACCGCCACGTGTAAATTTCATCACTCGGTGATGTTGGTAGCTCCCGATCCAGACGAAATCGTTGTGGTCCACAAAAAGTCCATGCGCATTTCTCGGAAACTCTGACACGTCTTGTGTCGTCGGATCCCCCCATCCCTGGACAACATTTCCACCCTGATCGAATTCAATGACTATAGGAGCTGGTACACAGCACATACCAATCGGAGGGTCCTGGACAGCCGATGTCTCTTCCGGGGTTAGTGTTTCTGGTAGATGCGTGACCCAAACATGGTCCATCGCGTCTACGAACACCGCCGTAACCGAACCCATAATCCAATCGTTTGGCATCTCAAGTGGCCAACTGGGATCAACTTCAAAGGATGGGATTCCCAGGCTTCCTGAATCAGAAAGACCCCCTGTTTCTGAACTAGATCCACAACCCACCAGAAAAGCTGGGATTACAAATGCTAAGGAAGAAACAAGTAGTCTCTTTCGGCTGTTCATTTTCCTCATGCTCATTGAACTCCCTGAACGATTTTCGAACTAACCAAACCAAACTGCAGACCGAGGTTCAGGTGCGCGAGACTCTCCATTTATCCGGAATTTGCTGGTACCTGTAGTTTGCAGATGATCGGATGACCCTAAAACACCCTGGCTGAAGCACAAACACTACACTACCATCCGCCTTGCCACCCGCGTCACATTTGTGGTTACTCAGCATCCGGAGGAAAGCATGTTTTGGTCGGCCAGCAGAATCTCACAGTTGCAGCAGGTTCTTCTCGTGACTCTTGCGCTGATGATCGCGCCAGTATTTCTGAGCCAGGCACAGGACCGCGGCACACCGTATGGAGAATGGCGTTACCAAAGCGCAGACTCTTGGGGTACACGCTATTCACCAGTTGACCAGATTGACTCATCTAACTTTGGCGATCTAGAAGTGGCATGGACGTGGCAAGCGAACAATTTTGGGCCCGAAGTCGACTACCAGATGAAATCGACCCCTACCTATATCGACGGCATTCTTTATACGGTGGCAGGGCAACGTCGAACTGTGGTCGCGATCGACCCCAACACCGGTGAGACGCTCTGGACATACCGCGAACCCAATACCATTCGCTGGGAACGCTCTATGCGGCAAAACTATGGTAAAGGAGTAGCGTATGGAGAACGCGACGGCCGGGGAGTCATCTACTACACTTCTCCTGCCTTTTTTCTCCACGCGCTAGATGCCAAAACCGGTCGACATTTAGAGGACTTTGGTGCTCCTGTGGCAATCGACGGATTCCCGGAAACAGGCGTGGTCGACCTTCTACCCGATTTACTTAGAAACTGGGGACCCTGGGAGGCATGGGATCAGCCATACGACCCGGATTATGGGATTCCAAGAGAACTGGGGTTCATCACTACATCGTCACCTCCAATAGTAGTGAATGGCACCGTTGTTGTCGGCAACTCAGCTGAACAAGGGTACAACCAGACACGAGTCGAGAACGTCCCTGGTGACATTCTGGGCTACGACGCTAGCAGCGGAGACTTCAAGTGGAAGTTCCACGTCATCCCCCGTCCCGGGGAATTTGGTCATGACACCTGGGAAAATGATGCGTGGCAGTACACGGGGGATGTTTCTTCATGGGCACCAATGTCGGCAGATCGTGAACGTGGGATTGTGTACATACCAACGAACCCGCCAACAATCGACTATTTCGGGGGATTCAGGCCTGGAGACAACCTCTTCAGCACAAGTGTTATCGCATTGGATGTGACAACTGGAGAGCGCGTATGGCACTTCCAGACGGTCCATAATGATCAATGGAATTATGATATCCCCAATGTTCCAATCATTACTGACCTACAGGTGGACGGACGTGGGATACCAGCGGTCATTCAAACAACTAAAACCGGGTTGATCTTCGCCTTTGATAGAGAGACAGGCGAACCGATCTGGCCCATAGAGGAGCGACGTGTCGAGCAGACCGTAGTTCCCGGAAACTGGACAGCAGCAACGCAACCGTTCCCTACGCGGCCAGAGCCAATGGAGCCGCTTGGACTTCCTGATTCAGACATCATCGACTTTACACCCGAATTGCGCTCGGAGGCTCTGGAAATCGTCAGTAAGTATAACGTCGGTGGTGCTTTCCTCCCTCGGCTCTATGGTGACCATAGCACAGGAGTTGAAGACAATATCCGCTGCTATGGCGGACTGAATATTACAAATCCAGCAACACTCGACCCGACAACGGGCATCCTTTACGTGGCCTCAGCACGTCGGTGTGGGGGTGGGATGGTTATGCCAGGAATCGAAGCTGATAATCCAGAAGCTATGGCTACAACGGGAACGACCCTCTCTCAGTGGGTAGCTGGACCAGGAGGTGGTATGGGCACCGTTCAAGGCCTGCCGCTCCACAAACCCCCCTACAGCCGCCTCTCTGCTTTCGATATGAATACGGGTGAGAGACTTTGGTGGGTTCCCGTTGGAGACACTCCACAAACCGTGTTGGATCACCCTGCGCTTGAGGGTGTTGATCTCTCAAGAACCGGGAGTGGGGCAAGCTCGATCCAAATGGTTGCTGGCGACCTTCTTTATGCAACTGAAGGCTCATCCGGACCTTCAGTACTAAATGCGTATGACAAGGTTACTGGGGAGCACGTCGGTGAAATTGAAGTCCCCTCGCCTGGCCAGTATGGGATGATGACCTATATGCATGAAGGCAACCAGTTCGTTGTCATGCAAGTTGGACGCCCGGGTCGCCTAGTTGCCCTGAGCTTACCTCAGTAATTAGGGAGAAGACTCGGTTGGGCTAGATCCTGAGACAGCCCTGGCGGGAGTGGGTGAACCTCGGGATGTAATGCATGTGCTAGAATCTCAAGGCTGTCTACAAGCCGGGGTCCTGGACGGTTAAAAAACTGAGATCCGTCAGTCACATAGACACGGCCAGACTCAACAGCTGGCAATTCTGGCCAACAGGAAATACCAGACGAACCGGAGAGCTCTTCCAGGGTGCGCGGAAGATCAAATCCACAGCAGGCGATGAAAATGACTTCTGGTTGCCAGGCTATCACTTCCATCCAATCAAGCGTCCGTGACGGTTTGCCAGCTTGTCCTAGCCGCTCTATTCCACCAGCCATGTCAACCAATTCTGGATTCCAATGGCCACAAGAAAAAAGAGGATCAAGCCACTCTAGGAAGGCTACTTTGTGGCGTTTTTGGATAGCTTGAGACCGTGATACTACCGCATCGACTCGCCTTGTCAGGACTCCGATAACATCCTCAGCATGATCAGGGATACCAGCTACTGAACCAAGCTGTCGAAGCGCATCAAAAACTTCGGCGAGGGTTTCGGGCTCAAGGTTCAGGATCGCTGGCGTGTTAGGTAACGAGCACGCAGCAGCTTGAACCTCAGACTCTGCTACGGCACATACATCGCAAAGGGCTTGGGTAACAATTAAGTCAGGCTCAAGATTTTTTAGTTCCTCTAAGTCCAGTTCGTAGAGAGCCCCATCAGTCCTTAGACGTTCTCTTACGAGTACATCAATCTCCGAACTGCTAGCCCCTTCTGGGAGTAGGGTCGAAGTAAGGTGTGGAAGTTCTTGCACTCCAGGAGGGAAATCACATTCATGTGTTACTCCAACCAGGTCACTTCCAAGGCCGAGTGCGTGAATCATCTCGGTTGCACTAGGAAGAAGCGACACAATTCTCACCGATATTTACTCCTAAGGGATTCTTGACCGGTGAGCTTGGGGCTCAGAAGCCGACACCTTTAACATTCAAGCGAATTCGGAGAAGATGCATATCCGAAGTGATGTAGAGCGTATAGCCGTCGTCTCCAAATGCACAATTGGAAGTTCTTTGAGTTGTGTTTAGGACACCTAGAAGTTCTCCGGCGCGGCTAATGATTAAGACGCCATTATCCGGTCCTGCAACGTAAAGGTTCCCCTGCTGATCAATCGCGAGACCATCCCCCCAAGATTGGTAGAAAACACGACTATTGCTCAGATCTCCAGAAGGATTGACATCATAGGCCATAATGACCGGTGGCAACCCAGAGTTAGATACGTAAAGCGTACCTTGATCTGGTGAGAAAGCGATGCCGTTTGGACGAGGAAGATCAGAAATAACCTGAGTCAAAGAACCACCAACCGTCAGCCGATAGACGCCATGCACATCAAGTTCCTTGACTGGGTCTTCGATACCCTGTTCTAGTCCGTATGGTGGATCAGTGAAGTACAGGTCCCCGTTCGTGTGGACTGCGATATCATTGGGTGAATTAAAGCGTTTGCCCTCGAACCCCCCAACTAGCGTTTCAAAGCTTGCTACGGGCGTATCCCACAAAGAGGCAAGTCGTGCAATCCGACGATCGCCGTGCTGAGCCAATAGCAACCGGCCCTCTCGATCTAAGGTTAGTCCATTAGAACCGCTTTCACCCCCTCTGGGTGTTTCTCCCGTGTACCCGGACGGCTGGAGCCACAAGGAAGCTGGTCCTCCTTCCCGCCAAAGATAGATCGCATTGTTCGGAATATCCGAGTAAAGCAGACCCTTAAGCGCAGGAACCCACACAGGCCCCTCGGTCCATTCGTGGCCTTCAGCTAGTACTTCCATCTTTGCATCTGAAGACACAATTAGATCCAACCGAGAATCAATCCGTTCGACACTACCGATCGTGGGGAGTTGAGCTTCCGCGATATGGCTCCCACAAATCATGATTACGGCTGCAGTTAACAATGTGGTAGACAATCCACTTATCCTGCAGAGCCTCAGAACCAGAGACGCAAGAGTCTTTAACATCGTGAAATCTCCGTTTGGGATCTTGTCGAGTCTACAGCCACCCTTCTTCGAGCTACGAGTAATCTCCAGCAGTATCTTAGTTGATTACGGGGTATACCCTGGTACTTCGAGTAATGGAACCCTACCCCTCACGAATATCCCACTTCCACGCCCAACTTCGTTACCCTGAGCATCATATACGACCGCTTCAGCAATAAGTTGAGATTTGTTTTGATTAACCACCCTACCAACCGACCTGAGCAGACCCGATGAAACGGGCCTTGTGAGATAGGTTGTGAATGATGTTGTCAGCACGAATACCTCTTTTTCCAGTGAACTAGCAGCGAAGAATGCTGCGTCATCCAGCATTTTGAAGTAAACAGAGCCATGCACCGCTTGAGCCGAGTGAAATAGCCTTTCTGACACTTCTATCTCGACTATGGCTTCAGCGTCTGACACCTCAATTCTTGGATCGTAGAAAGCATTGATGGGCGCATCCAGATACATCTTCTCGAGAGCTTGAAAATGTGGGTCTCGGGTCATCTCTAAAGTCTCAAATCTTAGGTAAGTGGGGAGGAAGAGGCGCCGCCCCTCAGTATCCGACTATCGCCTCGAACATCGCCATCTTCAACTTATCGCTAAATTTCAGTCACATCAGTAGGGAATTAACTCTTGCTCTTCCATTGGCAACCAGGACAATCAACAGACAGTTTGCAATTTCTTGAACACTGATTGAGAGCCCGTAAAAGATCCGCCAGAAAGAAGGAAGGAAACTTTGGAACACATGGAACTCACATTCCACACCCTCGATGTCTTTACAGAGAGCACCTTCGGCGGCAATCCGCTCGGCTTATTTCCAAACACGACCCACCTTCCGACTGAGCTCATGCAACGGATTGCGACAGAGATGAACCTGTCAGAAACAGTTTTTCTCGGGCCACCCGAGACTGACCAGGGAACAGCTCGGGTTCGCATCTTCACACCGAGAGTGGAAGTGCCCTTCGCGGGACATCCCACGGTGGGCACAGCACTATTTATCGCACATCAAGAACTCGCAGGAGAGTCAGCAGTGAGTAAGACTGCTGCTGTACTGACTATCATTCTTGAAGAAAACATCGGGCTCGTGCCTGTTGATGTAACAATTGAGGGAGGAGATCCGGTATTTGCACGGTTCAAAACAGCCATGCTCCCTGAGCACCGTGAGTCGCCCCACTCCTACCAAGACCTGGCTCGTATGGTCGGACTCGACCCTGAGGATATTTGCCCAGAAGGACTTTCTCCAGAAATGGTCTCATGTGGCTTGCCATATCATGTCATTCCCGTCCGAACGATTGAAGCAGTGCGCAGGGCCTCGCTCGATATGGCGCTTTGGAAGACAATGCTCGCTGACAGTTGGGCACACCATGTATACCTCGTTTGCATGGAAGCTGAAGGAGACAAGGCAGACATCCGAGTCCGTATGTTTGCTCCGGGGTCGGGCGTTGCTGAAGACCCAGCAACCGGCTCTGCGGCGGCCGCGCTAGGGGGCTACCTATCGAACTTGGACACCCGTGAAGACAGCTCACTGTCCTGGACCGTAGAACAGGGTATCGAGATGGATCGTCCGAGCCTTATCTATGTCGAGGCAAATCGATCATCTGGTGCCACATCCGAGGTGCGCGTTGGAGGTAGGGCTGTCTTGGTGAGCACAGGAACCATGCGAATCCCCTACGAGGAGTGATATTTCCCATAGCGACCCTCAAGCATACTCAGGGCCTGTTATGAGTAAAAAATCGCTGAAGACAGTATCAAAGGACTTCTGGCCTCTGATCGCCAAGCCAGGTAGGCTCAGTACCTCTCTAATGGAGCACCCGATGACCCGCATCTTGATCGCTGCCACGATTTCATTTCTTCTCTTCGCATGCCAAGAACCTTCCCAGCGAAATGAACAGACGGGCACTCCTCCCTGGGACTGGACCGAATCCGAAGTTCGTAATGCAGTCAATCAGGTCAGAGCTGGGCGTGACCTCACCCCTGAAAGCTGGCCCAATGAAGCTCGAGTGGCTGTTCTTTTTTCCTTCGATGTAGACAACGAGACGGTTCAGGGCCTCAGGGATGGTAGCGTTAGCATTGGCCCACTTTCTCAGGGAGAATATGGGTCAAGGGTCGCTCTTCCCCGTGTCGTTGAACTCATGAACCAACAGGAGATCCCTTCCACTTTTTTCTTTCCTGCATGGAGCCTGAAGCTTGCACCTGCACAGGCTGACTTAATCCAAGCTTCAGGAATACATGAGATTGCAGTTCACGGTTGGATACACGAACGAAACTCTGAGCTTGATGCAGAAACCGAGGAGCGACTGCTAATTGCCGCAGTAGACGCAATGACCGAACTGACAGGAGAGCGTCCTGTAGGATATCGAGCACCCTCCTGGAATTTCAGCCCTAACACACTCGACATAGTCCGACGACTAGGTTTTCTATACGAGAGTTCTCTTATGGCAGATGACCGTCCCTACGAACTGTTAGATAACGGTCAACCAACGAACCTCGTCGAGTTGCCTGTCGAATGGATTCTAGATGACGCACCACTCTTCAATCCCCGAGGAAGCTCCTACAGCCCTCCGAGGGAAGTGATGCAAGTCTGGATTGATGAATTTGATAAGGCTTGGGACGAGGGGACTATGTTCTTACTCACAATGCATCCACATATAGTTGGGCATCGCTCACGGATTATTGCTCTGGAGGGGTTAATTGAGCATATCAAAACACGCGGTGATGTCTGGTTTGCCACACATGAGGAGGCAGCTCGCTATGTACGAACTCAAGCGGGGATGAATCAATAAGTGCAAAGCTATTTAGTACGAACTACAAGCCTATAGACGTGCATAGTCCGATAGTACTTTTGGTTACGTGCACTATCTTCAAGAATGTTCTTGTTGGAACGAAGTTTCCGTGAAATTGCTGACACTGATAAAGATCTGAGCTGATTCATGCCGATTTACGACTACCTCTGCCGCGGGTGTGGACACGAATTCGAGGGTTTGGTTCGAAAAGAGATTGAAATACCCGACTGCCCATCATGTCATGGAAACGATTTAGAACGACTGCTTTCTATGCCAAGTGTCCATTCTGAAGCTAGGAAAGAACGCAGTATGAAAGCGGCTCGAAAGCGTGACAAAGTCCAGGCGACAGAGAGGGAATACACCCAACGGCAGTATGAATTAAACCACGACGACTGAGTTGAACGTTACAACAAATGAGACTGAATGTCTGACGACATCAGGATTGCCTCAGGACAGTAGTATTTGAGGCCATGATTCAATGACCTACAAGAAGGCGATATCTGGGGAACTATCAGATACAGCGGAAGATGGCGGTGGCATTCTCTGCATCAGAGGCCCAAAAACTAATCGTGGCTGGAATGGCATCCGATACAAGACTGGAATGTCAGCAAACAATGTTGGTGCCAGAAGGCTATCCATGAACGTAGCTATAGTACCTCCGGGTGCTGTCGCATATGCACACAGCCACATCGATTTCGAAGTTATGCTATACATACTCGAGGGTCGGGTGCGCCACGAATACGGGATGGATCTAGAAAAGGTGATGGACAATCAGGCCGGAGATTTCATTTTCATCAAACCAGGTGTGCCACACGAAGTGATCAACCTAAGTGACACCCAACCTGTGGTCGCAGTGGTAGCACGGTCCGATGCATCAGAGTGGGAGAATATTGAGGACTATCCATCTAAACGGAGACCCGCTTAGCAGAAATTAACTCCCGAGTGCTCCGGGATCCTATACAGATTCCGTGAGGAAAAGCATTCCTTCAGCAGGAGGCATAATGAACGGCAGGATAGAAGCGCTCTGGAAGAAAAGATCCCGTGGAGGGGTCATGGATCCAGTCGAGCATGTTAGTGCGGTAGCAGATAGAGGTCTCGAAGGTGACGCTAATTTCAATGCTACGAGACAAGTCACTGTAATTGAGAAAGAAGTATTCGAAAAAATTAAAGAGTCGCTCCCTGAATCCGCCCCCGGAATGCGAAGAGCAAACATTATGGTGAGCGGCATTCAGCTAAGACATATGAAAAATCACGTCCTGATCGTTGGTGAAGCCCATATCCTCCTGAAAGGTGAAACACGTCCGTGTGAGCGAATGGATGAGCAGTGTCAGGGACTACGTGATGCTCTAGATCCTGACTGGCATGGAGGAGTTCACGGAGCTGTCATCAAAGGAGGCAGCATCCGGGTCGGTGACCTGGCAACCCTCGAACGCCCGTCTCCAGTTTCATCCTAGTTTGCACAAAGATTATGTGCTGGTCCGCTTGGCTTGAAAGAGACGGATGAACGCATCCGCGTTTGAAAAGCTTCAGGCAAGCATTACAGCGTGCCGACGCTGTCCGAGACTCGTTAAGTGGCGTGAGCAGGTAGCACGCGAGAAGCGCGCAGCGTTTCGTGATCACGACTATTGGGGGCGACCTGTTCAATCATTCGGTGACCCAAATGCGCGCGTCCTAATTGTAGGACTTGCACCTGCTGCGCACGGAGCGAACCGCACTGGTAGAATGTTTACAGGAGATCGCTCAGGTGATTGGCTTTACCGTGCACTCCACAAGGCTGGCTTTGCCAATCAACCACATTCAATCTCGAGAGATGATGGACTGGAACTGAACGACGTCCTGATCACTGCTGCAGTCCGCTGCGCACCGCCCGCTAACAAACCTCATCCCACCGAGCGAGATGCGTGCCGACGCTGGATGGAGCAAGAGTTTGATCACCTCGTCCATTCCGTGCGTGTGATCGTCACACTAGGCAGCTTTGCTTATCTACAAACACTCCGGATTCTTAGTGACCGTGGTGATTCAGTGCCCCGTCCACGGCCCCGGTTTAGCCACGGAACTGAATTATCAATCGGTAGCATGACAGTACTCGCCTCATATCATCCGAGTCAGCAAAATACGTTTACCGGCAAGCTTACAGAGGAGATGTTCAACCGCATCTGGGCACGTGCAAAGCAACTCATCGAAACAAATGCTTCACCATTTTGACTCAATTCGCGAACAGCCAATACCAGAATAGAGTTCAATCACGACTACAAACTGAAGGATCCCATGCATAGACGAGACTTTGTGAAAACAACGGTACAGGGCATTGCGGTAGCGACGACACCAACGGTCTTAAGTGCTCAACCAGCAACGTTGGACAATGGCAAACATTCTTCCCCAGCCATTCATACACGCCGTGTCCGTCCTCTTTGTATCGCTGATGTAAGCAGTATCCGATTTACAAACGGTGGCTCAGAAAGCGCTATAGAGAGGGCATTCCGGGGAATCAGCTCCGGAGAAGACGTTCTTGATGCGATTGTTGCGGGAGTGAATATCCCAGAACTCGATCCTGAAGAGCGCGGGATAGGGTATGGTGGGCTTCCTAATGCCGACGGAGTAGTCCAACTAGACTCCTGCCTTATGCACGGTCCCAAGAAGTGGGCTGGAGGAGTAGCAGGTATCGAAGGTGTTAAGACACCATCACTGATCGCGAAAGCGGTGGCTGAACTGACTGATCACCACTTGATTGTCGGCCAGGGTGCTCAAGACTTTGCACGCGCCCTAGGATTCGAGATCCATGACGATCTAAACACTGAGGAATCGCGCGCACTTTGGCTTGAGTGGCGACGTCGAGTTGACCCCAGCCATTGGCTTAACCCTGAGGATCGAGTGCGAAGAGGTCGGTTCCCAGAACAAAATGGACATGAAGCAAATCCTGATGCTTCTCATGACACCAAACTCCAAGATTTCTACAAAGCTTCACTTGATGCAGGCCTATCAATGGTGGACGATAACCTAATCCCAGAGCACTCTTTTTGGGGGACGACAAGCCTTGAAGGTCTTTCAGCAGATGGAGACATATGTGGAGTAACAACCACGAGTGGCCTGTCCTGGAAAATTCCTGGACGGGCAGGAGATTCACCGATCCTGGGGGCGGGTCAGTATGTGGATAATGAAGTAGGAGCGTGCGGCTCAACAGGCCGAGGAGAGGCTAACCTCTATAACTGTGCCTCATTCTTAATCGTGGAACTCATGCGGCAAGGAATGTCGCCGAAGGATGCTGGAATGGCCGCTCTTGCCCGCGTAAGAGACAACACAATCGAGTCGCGTCTCCTCAATACTCGGGGTTTGCCGAATTTCGACCTCCGGTTTTTCATCCTGAATAAGCAAGGCGACTATGCAGGCGTAGCAATGTATGGCAGTTCAGAATCAACATTCGCAGTCTGTGACGAGAATGGAGCAAGAGAAGAGCCTCTGGAAGGCTTACTGGAAGGACCTCCTAGAGGTTGAATATGCTCAGTGGTGAACTTGAAAAAGCGGCCCTTACCCGGAAGGGTACAGGCCGCCAATCCCTGGGTTTCTGTCCGCAAACCTTAGGGCAGAAGCATCATCGCTATAATCCAGACCACAAAGAGTCCCAACCCTAACGAGAGCACCCACCGAATCAGGGTAAGGTCAAGGGTGATTTCATCTTCGAGCATCGGATCTCCGATGTCAGGTACATCCTGATCCATCATAGACACGGGCTTATCTCCTGTAGTCCAGTGTCGCCTCTATTTCTTTCGACAGGCCATAGTAAACCACAGCGAGACGTTCGAGGCAAGCTTTTGGATACACTTGCCGGGATACGCCTTCCTCTCTACGCTCCGATCTTAAGCGATCAGTCCGTCTTAGGTATACCACTGGAGTCAACCCCATGCAGCCTTATAGAGTCAGGCTTTCCATCTCTTTGTTTTTCTTGGTTATCTCTGCAGGACCATGGTCGAAGCAACATCTAACCGCACAGAAGCTAGATGCGGCGCTTCTGAATAATCTTGAGTACAGAGAGATCGGCCCCACTCGTCAAAGTGGGCGCTTCGTGGATATCGCCGTCCCGAATCAGCGACCATACACTTTCTATATAGCTACTGCCTCAGGAGGACTCTGGAAGACCGAAAACAACGGAATCACGTTTGACGTATTGTTTACAGACGAAGACGTGTTCTCGATTGGCGCGATTGCGGTGGCGCCATCAGACCCCGACATCCTGTATCTCGGTTCTGGAGAAGCGAATAACTCGCGAAGCAGCTACTGGGGTGACGGTATCTATAAATCAACCGACGCAGGGGAATCTTGGACACATCTAGGACTACCCGAATCTCATCACATTGGTCGCATAGTCATCCATCCATCAAATCCAGATATCGTCTACGTGGCTGCGCTAGGTCACCTTTACTCGGAGAACGAAGAGCGTGGTCTCTACAAGACCACTGATGGAGGAGACAGTTGGACTCGGATTCTTGGGCCGGAAGTAGAAGGCCGCCGCATGGGTGTCGTGGATGTGGTCATGGACCCCTCCAACACACAAACGTTGTACGCTGCCAGCTACGACAAGGTGCGTCTTCCATTCACATTTGATCTAGGTGGCCCAGGAAGCCGACTCTATAAAAGCACAAACGGTGGTGAGAGTTGGATACAACTGGGAGCTGGCCTCCCCGAAGGTATGCTTGGACGAATTGGAGTCGACGTTTACGAACGCGATCCTAGTATCGTCTATGTAACGATCGAGAACGCAAACAAGAACGACATGCCCGAAGAGGAACGTCGACAGGAACTACTCGATCACGAGTCCAGCCGCGGAATGATTGGAGGGGAAGTTTATCGATCAGACGACGCTGGAATCACATGGGAAAAAGTAAGTCCCGATGGACAATCAATCGGTGGCGGTCCTGCTTATTACTACGGGCAAATCATCGTAGATCCCAATGACGCGGACGTCGTCCACGTGCTCTCTGCTCGATCCTGGGGCACGAGTAATGGTGGAGAGACATGGGATACCCAGCCACTCGGCTTCGGTGGTGATGATCATGCTCTTTGGATTAATCCGGATAACTCGAATCACATGATACTCGGCTATGACCACGGAATGGGCATTACCTATGACGGTGGAGAGAACTGGTATCATCCGGATTTCCAGTCCTTAGCTCAGTTCTATGCGGTCGGCATCGACATGTCTCAGCCATACCGAGTAGCAGGTGGCTTACAGGACAATGGCTCACACATGACCTACAGCACTAATCCCTCAGGAGGGCCGATTTACTTTGAAATGTGGGACCGGGTGGGTGGTGGTGATGGCATGTACAACGAGTTCGATACCTGTAATAACCGCTTTCTCTATAATGAATCTCAATTTGGGCCGATAAGCCGACTCGACCTCTGGACTGGGGATCGTAAGGGCATCCGTCACGATGACCCCGACATGCGCTACAACTGGAACGCTCCAATCGTTGTCTCTGCTCATGACTGCGACGTTATCTATCACGCTGGAAATAGGGTTATGCGATCATCATTCCGGGGTGAGAGTTGGGAGGTGATCAGCGAGGACCTCACCAAAGCTGATCCTGCAACCCTGACCACAGGAAAGGGGGGTGACGGTAACATCCAATACGCAACGATTACGTCACTCGATGAGTCCCCACTAAAATCCGGATTGCTTTGGGTTGGTACGGACGATGGCAACGTACAAGTGACTCAAGACGACGGACTATCCTGGGAACTCCTGAACGATAACATCCCGAATAATCCCGAGTATTGGGTGAGCCGAGTTGAGGCATCCCACCATGATCTTGGTACCGCCTACTTATCTTATACGGGATACCGCCGGGACGACTTCCGGCCCTTTGTATATAAAACGACTGACTTCGGCGAATCTTGGACCGATATCTCTTCGAATTTGCCACCAGGACCAATCAACGTAATCCGCGAACATCATACGAATCCCAACCTCTTATTCGTAGGTACTGAATTTCAGGTCTGGGTCTCGATCGATGGTGGAGGAAATTGGACAAGCATGAAGCTTGATATGCCAACTTCCCCTGTACATGACATGAAAATCCACCCAAGGGAAAATGACTTGGTCGTGGCAACCCACGGGCGCGGAATCTACATCGCTGATATCAGTTCGCTTGTGGAGGTCACTCCAGAGGTCCTCGCTAAAGATGCTCACTTTTTTGAACCGGAACCCAAGGTTCGGTGGGTTAGTCCTGACATGACGAACTACTCATCATCTAATTTCAACGGTGAGAGTGAACCTGAGGGAGCTGCGATGTACTACTACCTTTCAGGAGAGGCCTCCGACTCCGTAACCTTTACCGTATACCAGAATTCGCTTCCTGTAGCTGAAATCAAAGGTCCCGCTGAGGCAGGCATTCACCGTGTCTTATGGAATATGGAGAAGCGAATCGAGCGCAGTGCAGCCGAGCAGGACCGACTCCGTGAGGGTGGTGGTGGTAGAGGCGGACGTGGCGGTGGCAGAGGCGGACGTGGTGGCCCACCACGGGACAATATTCGTTATGCCTATAGCTCTGCCCCCGAGGGGCAATACACGGTCACTATGTCTGTTGATGGCCAGGAGCAAGAGAGGAATATTACAATCCTGAAGGACGAGTGGTGGATGAACCGGAGGTAGGGTCCATCTTGCCTACGTGCTCTGACAACACTCAACTTTAGCTTATAACCAAACAGTTAAGAGGTGCCTTATGCAGGCCATCCGATCCATCAGTCTAATGCTCGCCGCAGTTGTCCTAACTTCAACCGTCGTAGTATCCCCTGGGGCAGCTCAAAACGTGCCCTGGAGTCCGCTCAAGAGGGGCAGTGACAATATGGAAGTACTGGGCCACCTCCCACTTGGGCCTCGGCTATCCGTTGCTGATATGGACGTAGAGCAGGAAATGCACAGGCCATTTGCTTATGTGGCACGGATGGTATACGGCTTCGAGGGTCCCAGAGGCACGGACATCATCAGCATCGAAGATCCGGAGAGACCCAAGCTTCTGTATGAGTGGAGAATTGAGAACCAGGATCTCCATCAGGGCACCGGCGGTATGGATGTAAAGCATTTTAAGTGGAACGATCGCTATTACTTGGTGCAGTCCCTTCAGTTCGGAGCAGGTGGTCCGAACAGTGATCTTGGCGCCGTTATCCTTGATGTGACTGGGCTACCCGACCCCTCTACCGTGCGTGAAACCGCCCGTATCCGGGAACCAGACATGCCGGGTGGATTCCATAACATTTTCATCTACAAGCACTCCAATGGCCGAGTATATTTGTTCACGACTGCTCGCGCCCCGGGTGCGCTCATCTACGATCTCGGGATGATCGTGGAAGGAGATCTCGAGAATGCTCAAGTCGGCATGGTTCCTGTACCTGAGAGCCCGTTTGGGCGAGGTGGTGGGCGCGGATACCATGACTTCTACGTAGCCTATCATCCTGATACCGGAGAGGATCGCTTCTACGGTGGGGGCACGGGCGGATATTACATCTACGACGTTTCAAGTTTAGACGATCCACAACTCCGCATTACTCTGACCGGTATCAGCGGGATCCAGAGTGGTCATACCTTCACACCGAGCGCTGACGGACGTTACGTGATCGCAGAAAGCGAATACCAGTACGCTCCGCTCAGAATCTTCGATCTGCAGCCGGCCTTGGAAGGTGAGGTTACAAACATCCGATCGCCGATCTCAGCCTTCACAGCTGATTGGCGCCATCTCGTGCACAATCATGAGGTTCGGTGGCCATACGTATTCGTTTCGGGATACTTGGATGGCCTTCAGATTTTCAACCTCCAAGATCCTGCGAATCCTGCGACTGTTGGCTACTACGACACATACATCGGAGCGCCAAGCACTGACCGCCCTGCAATGTTTAATGGGGCATTTGGTGTGGATGTACGCAATGAAGATGGGCTGATACTAATCAGCGATATGTCAACTGGTTTTTGGACGTTCAGCATGGACGGGTTTCAGGGCTGGAATGGAGAGCAATGGGGCTATCCGAATATCTCCTCAGCTCAAGATTGGGATCGACCAGTAGTCACACGTCCAATCAGCGACCACTAGCCAACGCTAAGCGGCCAAACAGAGAAACGTGATGCTCTATAGACAGAGGTTCGGTCTAGCGGTTCTGATTTCCTTCGCGCTGCCTCTAGCTAATATGTCCTCTATCGGGGCAGGAGAAACCGGGTACTGCCCAGTGGAAGGGGCGGAGTACTATACAGTTGAATTGGTAACAACAAAGAATATTCCTGGGACTGGGCTAGCGACGGGCAGAGCTGACCTATCTACCCCGGTAAGCTCACCATTTTCTGTAGGTATATCACAGGATGGAAGCTATGAGTACTCGGTTCATGTCTCGTTAGAGCGCATGAAGATCCCGACAGCAGGTCGGCTCGTGGCCTGGGTCACAACGAGAGAGCTAGACCAGATTGAACGCCTGGGGCCGCTTGACGAGAAACTTAGGGCGTCAGGTAAGGTCGGGTGGAACAAGTTCTTGGTTGTCATAACACTCGAAGCGGACAACAACCCAGAGCAATCAATGTGGGCTGGGCCAATCGTATTCCGGGGAGTGTCCCGTAGTGGAATGATGCACACCATGGTAGGCCACGGCGCACTCCAGCAAGAAAATTGTGCCGCCTACGGCTACGCAAGCTAGCGCCCCTGGGCTTCGAAAATTCAGGGCCTCGTAGTCGCGGTCCGTGCCACGCTAAAGAAACATCATGCATACTCCCCCAGCCCTGATAACGAGAGTCACTAGGTATTGCCTGACAGTAGTGGCTGCTGCTGCTCTAGCTGGTCCACTAACAGCACAGTCGGAAATGCCAGGCATGGGTATGTCAGGTGGGTGGAGAATGGTGCCGATGGACCCGAACATGATCATGCTTCCGGGTCTAGCCGGGGCTGTACCCATCGTAGGGGCTTTTCTGCCTGGGGAAGGCATAAGTCCCGCAAACTTTCCGGAAGCAGAGCCATCCCAGGTTGTTGAGATGGTGGACGGAGATACGCTAGATATCGAAGTGTCAATCGTGCGTCGCAGTCTCAATGGGCATGAGATCGTGATGTTCGGGTACAACCGGCAGTACCCAGGGCCGTTAATCCGAGCTCCAAAGGATGCTACGCTCTTTGTTCGTGTCAGGAATGAGATCGAATTAGCGACGACAATCCATTGGCATGGCGTGCGTCTAGACAATGCGTTTGACGGCGTCCCTGGAGTGACACAGGAAGCGATCCAGAGAGGAGAGAGTTTTGTTTATGAAGTCCACGTCCCTGACGCCGGGATGTTTTGGTATCATCCGCACGCCCGAGAGGATGTACAGCAGGACCTAGGACTTTTCGGAAATCTTTTGGTGACCTCACCGAATCCTAACTACTACGGTGCTGCTCACAGAGAAGAGATCCTGGTCCTAGATGATATTCTTATGGATGAACAGGGAGCATTACCCTGGGGTGAGAGCGCACCCACGCATGCTCTGATGGGGCGTTTTGGGAATGTGATGATGGTTAATGGTGAAACCGATCATCAGCTGTCAGTCAGGCAGGGCGAGGTCGTGCGTTTCTTTCTCACCAATGTGGCAAATTCCAGAACATTTAATGTCACATTCGGCGGAGCACAGGTGAAGCTGATCGCGTCTGATATCGGACGTTTTGAGCGTGAAGTCTGGGTTGAATCCGTTGTAATAGCACCTGCGGAACGATACGTGGTTGATGTTAGGTTCGCTGAGCCAGGAACTACCTTGATCGCCAACAGTATTCAGGCCATCAACCACTTCCGAGGCGAGTTTTACCCACACGTTGATACTTTGTCGATCGTAACTGTTTCCACGGAGGCAGCTACACCAGATATCTCGGATAGCTTTGAATCCCTGAGAACCCACGATGAAATAGCCGCCGAACTCGAACCGTACCGTCCTCATTTGAATCGTGAGCCAGATTACGAACTTGAAGCAACTCTACGTGTCCAAGATCTTCCCCCACCCATCGTGCTTTCGATGGAAGCAGACACGCTTTTCTTCCCTCCGATGGAATGGAATGATGCGATGCCAGTCATGAACTGGCTTTCCACTGGAGATCAAGTGACCTGGATTCTCAAAGATCGGGATACAGGCGATGAAAACGCTGATATTGACTGGAACTTTAAGGTTGGGGACCTAGTCAAAATACGAGTTTTCAATTCACCTGATTCGTTTCATCCGATGAATCATCCAATCCATATCCATGGCCAACGCTTTCTCGTCACCTCGATGGATGGCACCGAAAGTCAGAACCTTGTCTGGAAAGACACTGCGATCGTGCCAGTAGGGTCCTCAATGGACCTACTCGTTGAGATGTCAAATCCCGGTGAGTGGATGATCCACTGTCACATCGCTGAACACTTGAGTGCAGGCATGATGTTCAGCTTCACCGTGCAGGGACAGTGAACTTTTGAATCCCCTGTTCAAATCTGTGATCGTTACGGTGCTGGTCTTGAGTTCTGCCACCGTTCTCTTGGTCGGAGGCAGACGCATTATCGAACAGGAACGCATGGCTCAGGAAGTCGAGCGCCTTCGCGAAGGGTTATACCGGGCTCGTACAACGGCTGAGCGCTGTCAGCGATCGATCGTTGCTGGCGAAACCGAACTTGTCGAACTCAAGGCCCGACTCGATTCACTCCGAGCTCGCGTCGACAGCTTTGAGGCACTCGACGAACGGGGTGTGCCCCAGGATCGCTATGAGACCTACCTGGGCACTTTCAACATGTATAATGATACTGCAAGTACGTGGGAGGAGCGGGAGCGCCAACTGCAAGTAGCTGACTCCTCATGCCGTAGCGTCATCCTAGAACACAATGCACTGAGTGATTCTCTGCAGGTACTCTTTTCAGAGCTTGGTGTAGACTAAGAGCCCTCAGAAAACGCCGAGTCAAAAGCTGTTTCAGATCTCGGGAACTCCAGGGCCCGCACAAAGTCACACGCTTCGGCAGCACCATGCTCACGTTCCATTCCGGAATCTTCCCATTCCACTGAGAGCGGACCTTCATAGCCAACACGGTTCAAAGCTCTAATAACCTCTTCGAATGGAACGTAGCCCCTCCCTAAAGAACGAAAGTCCCAGTACCGGTCAGCGTGACCAAAAGGAAGATAGCCACCAAAAACTCCTGAAGGCTTGGGATGGTCAGACCACCAGACGTCCTTCATATGAGTGTGATAAATTCTAGAGCCGAAACGAAGAATGAAGTCGACGCAGTCGACCCCCTGATATGCAAGATGACTCGGATCATAATTAAACCCGAATGCCGAGCGATTTCCTAATGCATCCAGTGCTCTCTCGGCAGTCACGATATCGAATGCTATCTCGGTCGGGTGCACTTCAAGGCCAAAGCGAACTTCCACTTCATCGAAAACATCCAAAATCGGGTTCCATCGGTCCGAAAAATCAGTGAATCCCGCTGTGATCATCTCATCCGAGACAGGAGGAAACGAATAAAGTAGATGCCAGATGGAGCTCCCCGTGAACCCGTTGACCACCCCTACCCCAAGGTTTGCAGCAGCCCTGGCTGTGAGTTTCATCTCTTCTGCTGCTCGGGTACGGACACCCTCAGGATCGCCATTACCCCATACCCGTGAAGGCAGAATCGCTTGATGGCGCTCGTCAATCCGGTCACAAACAGCCTGCCCTACCAAGTGATTGCTGATTGCCCAAACATCCAGCCCATGAGACTGAAGCATTTCTCTGTGGGCTACGCAATAGTCCGGATCTTCCGCGGCACGCAAAACGTCCAGATGGTCTCCCCAACAGGCGAGCTCTAGACCATCGTAGCCCCAAGAAGCCGCTTTCTCAGCGAGCTCTGTAAGCGGCAGGTCAGCCCACTGGCCAGTGAATAGAGTAACCGGTCGACTCATAAATCTTCTCTCGCATAGGAGTCGCAGAGGCAACACTCACTCATACTACACTCCTGGGGGTGAATACGATGCATCTACCCACCCGCCTAGACCGTAGCTTTCCAGTGCTTTATGGACAAAGTAGACCCCGTGCGCACCATCCTGAACCGTTGGAAAGTCATCCGCGAACGGACGCACCGCACCATCACTGCTCAAGCTACTAGCGACATTTCTGTAGATGTTTGCGAAAGCCTCTATCAAGCCTTCCGGATGGCCGCCCGGGAGCCGGGTATGTGCTTGCGCTCGTTCTGATGTGGTACCCGCAGCCCTGTAAATCATCCTCTCCGACCCATCTGATTCCATTAGGCGGAGCCTATTCGGATCCTCCTGAGACCAATCTAGACCGCGACTACT